>VAPK010550773.1_pt1 | contig 16848 bp, 12 predicted proteins | sample 3395031 | NCBI WGS metagenome assembly VAPK01 (sample SAMN08290443, study PRJNA428436) | hydrothermal vent metagenome | isolation source: Deep-sea hydrothermal vent chimney 1 | place: Pacific Ocean: Juan De Fuca Ridge
ATAGAATTGCTCGCAAAAACTTGGGGTGCGAAATGAACTCTCGCAAAGGGCAGGTGACAATTTTTATTATTGTTGGGATAGTGGTGGTGGCGGCTGTTTTAGCCCTAATCCTTTTGACGAAGCAAGATGCTAAGACATTGACACCGAGTGATTTAGATCCAAGGAATGTTGTTGCAAGTTGTGTTAGGGATATCGTAAGTAATTCTATTAATAAGATGATGAATAATGGTGGTGAGATTTTAGCATCACAAGCTATTTCTTATAAAGATCAGGAATGGAATTATTTATGTTATCAGGCTGACTTTTATCAGAGATGTTATAATACTCATCCTATGTTGGAATTACAAATAGAAAAAGAGATAGAAAAAGACACTAGTGTTTCAGTGCAGGGTTGTTTTAATAAGATGAGGAAAAATTTGGAGGAGAGAGGTTTTGATGTGACTGGGGGATTGACAAAATATTCGGTTGATTTATTGCCTGGATTTGTCGCTGTTAATTTAAAGAAGAATGTAGAAATATCTGGGGAGTCTGGAAGCAATAGTTTTAACGATTTCAGTATTGAAGTAGCGTCTCCTATCTATGACTTAGTTAGAATTGCTCGAATTATTGTCAATGATGAATCACAGTTTTGTAATTTTGAGTATAATGGATATATGTTACTTTATCCAGAATATAATATTAAAAGAATTGATTATAGTGATAGTAAAATTTATCGGATAATTGACAGGCGTACTCAAGAGGAATTTAAATTTGCGGTGAGAAGTTGCGCCTTTGCGCCTGGTATATAAACTAGAAAAACTACAATAAATAAATTAAAATGGGAAATATAAATAAAAAAGCGGCTGCTGGATTTGAAATAGTTTTAATGATGGTGTCAATTTTTGCATTTATGTATTTTGTTGGATTTAGTGAAAATGAATTTGCTCTAGTCTCTGCTAGTAACGGAGATACGGACAAAACTTTTAGTGATTATATAAACGAATTTATTGGTGGTAAATTAATTGAAAATGAAACTTGGAATAGTTATCCTATTTCTACTAGTGCTCATGGTAGTGGATGTTGTTTTTTAGGTATAGATGGACAAATTTGTGGAACCGCTAGTCCGGATAATTGCGTGAACGATTCTCCTTTTGCTGAAGGTTCGCTTTGTGCTGATACATCTTTTTGTGAAAAAGGGTGTTGTTATGATGAGAAGAGTGGAACTTATGATAGAAATGTTTTAGAATTTGCTTGCCCTCGTAACTGGACAAAAGATCCTAATTGTAATATGCCTGGAGCTAGGCTTGGATGTTGTGTTCTTGGAGCTGAAACTATTTTTGAGACTCGGGGAGAATGCTCGATAGATAGTTTAGTTCGAGCTATCGGAGATAAAAACAGTGTTGATTGGCGAGTAGATGTTGGAGAGAGTTCTTGTTTATTGTTAGCCGATAATCAAAATGAGGGAGCTTGTGTTTTAAGCGAAGGAGGATGTAAATTTGGAACTGAATCTGATTGCCTTTCTTATAATGGAGACTTTTCTGAGGGGACACTTTGCACTTCACCTTCTCTGAATACAAGTTGCAAGATGACGAAACAAACAAAATGCGTTGATGGGAAAGACCAGGTTTATTTCGTAGATTCTTGTGGGAATGCTGCTAATGTTTATGATTCTGCCAAAGCTAGTGATATTAATTATTGGGACAGGGTTATGAGTCCCAGAGATTTATGTGGGAGCAATAATACCAAAACAGGAAACGCTGATAGTGTTAGTTGTGGAAATTGTAACAGATTTGCGGGTGGGATTTGTGCTTCTGCTGATAAAAATAATTTTAAGGTTAATGAGGGAAGTTTTTATTGCAAGGACACCTCTTGTATGTTTAAGGGAGAGAGTTATAAGAATGGGGAATCCTGGTGTGTTTATGATGGGACAATCGGAAATGGGGATGATGTTGTTGGGAGTCGGCATTGGAAATATGTTTGTTCACAGGGGGTTGTGCAAGTAGAGCCCTGTGCTGATTATAGGAATCAAATTTGCGTACAAAATAATAAATTTGAAGTAAATGGAACAGATGTTGATTTTAAGAATGCTGCTTGTATTGCTAATAATTGGAGAGAGTGTATTAATTTAAATAGTGACGATAAAGATGCGATGAAAAATTGCAATGCTTCTTTGAATTGTAGAGTCGAAACCATTGATATTGCTGATAAATTCAAGTTTGATAGTTGTTTGCCAAAATACCCTGGTGGATTTGATTTAAATAGCGAACGATATCAGAGAACGGCGGAAAGTCTTTGTGGGATGGCTAGTCAGACTTGTACCGTTGTTAGAGCTCCAAATAAATGGGGTGGTTGTCATTACGTTGCAAATGAAAATTGTTTAAGTGAAAAATTTGGACAAGAGATGAATGATTTTTGTAGGGGACTTGGAGATTGTGGTGGTTCGGCGAATATTGTTGGAAAGTGGTCTGGAAACTATAATATTCAGAATTCTCCCAATTTAAATGAAAATTGGATTAAGAAACTGACTAAATTATCTGTTCCTGTTGCTGGACAATTCGCTAAAGTTGAAGATTATAGTAAATATTTGGCTGCCGCTGGTGTTTTATTGGGAAATTTAGTCGCACCTAAGGACGGAGTAGTAGGTAAGGGTATTGATGTGGGGGCGATTGGGCAAGGTATCTCTGGGATTGGAAGCGCTGCTAGTTTTGTTGTCTCTGGAAAGATTTTAGGATCTCAGGTTCTTAGTGGGGGGGGATTATTGCCTGGGTCTCTTGCTCCTGGTGCTGCTGGACCTGCTACTAGCATGGCTGCTTCCACATCTGCCTTCGCTGGAGCTGCCATAGGAGCCGGGATTGGAATGGTTGTGGGTGGCATGATAGCTAAACAAATGGGACTTAGTTCTGGGGGGTCTATGATGATGGCCGTTGGGGGAGCTATGGTGGGATATGGACTTATGTCTTTTAGCGGATTATATGGGACACTTGCCCTTGCGTTTCCTGTTGGTTGGATTGGATTAGCAATTATGGTTATCGCATCATTTTTCGGAGGTTCTGATTGTCCTCCTATTAGAGTCAAGTTTGAATGCCGAATGTGGCAAGCTCCTAGTGGTGCTGATGATTGCAATAAATGCAATGGAAACCCGTTGAAGCCATGTTCGGAATATAGGTGCGAGAGCCTAGGTGCTGGATGTGAGTTAATTAACAAAGGTAGTGGGAACGAACTTTGCGTAAATGGAAATCCTCATGATGTAAAGGCTCCTGTAATCCATAGGCAACAGAGTATTTCTTTTAAAGACGGAGATTATAAGGATAAGACTGATGGTTTTGATATTGTAAATTCCCACGGCGGATGTATGAATGCCTATGCTCCGATGGTTTTTGGTGTTACTAGTGATGAACCTTCCCAATGTAGGTTTGATATAATAGCTAAGGATTTTGAGGATATGGATTTTACCCTTGGGGGAAATAGTTATTTATATAATCATACTGGAACTTTCACTTTACCAGATCCTAGCCACGGACAGAGCAAGGGGTCGAATTGGACAGGAGATTTAAGCTTATATATTAAATGTAGGGACAGGTCAGGATTAATTAGCCCGGGATTTTATAAAGTAAATACTTGCGTTAAGGAAGGTAAGGATAAAACTGCTCCTAGAATCGTATTGAGTGAACCTGCGAGCGAGGGGATTGTTAGTGTGAATGCTACTAGTCAAAATATTTCAGTTGTTACGAATGAGCTTTCTAGTTGCAAGTGGGATTTTAGTGATATCGATTACTCGGATATGAATAATAGTTTAAGATGCGATGATTCTTTGGTTGGTCCGTCTAATGACTTTGGATATGTGTGTCAGGGTGTTCTTCCTGTGTTGAATTCTAGTAATAATTATTATATTAGGTGCATGGATCAACCTTGGCTGAATAACTCGGGAGATAGAAATGCTAATAGCGAAAGCTTCGTATTTAATTTAAGACGACCTAGCTCTAAAATTTCTATTGACAAGATTAAACCAGATAGTGATTTTGAAATTGGAAGTGATGCCACTACGATTAATTTAAAAGTTGCTACTAGTGGCGGTGGAAATGACCATTTCTGTTCGTATTCGTTTAGTGGTTATGATAAAATGATTAGGATGTTTGAAACGGGACATAGGGGAACTCACACTCAGGTTTTGAATCGTGGACCTGGAGTGAATAAGATTTATGTTGAATGTAAAGATGAGACTGGGGATTTTGATAGAGGTTATACCGAATTTAAGATTTCTAAAGACACATCTTCTCCTCAAATCGCTAGAGTTTGGCAAGATGGTGGATTTGTAAATTTGGTTTTGAATGAAGATGGGGAGTGTAAATTTGCATTTAATAATTGTAATTTTGCTTGGAATGATGGTTATGATATTGGGACGGGTAAGGAACTTAGATTTGCGGTGGTTAGAGGGGAGAAATATTCTATTAAATGCAAAGACGAATTTGGGAATATCCCTAATAGATGTTCTGTTGAGGTTATGGCGGTATGAGAGATTTTATAAATATGGGGGAGCTGATATTATTATGGTTAAAAAGGGTCAGGTAACTATTTTTATTTTGGTGGCTATTATGATAGTTTCGGCTATATTAGTTTTCTTTTTATGGGCAAGGCCTACATATTTTTCTAAAAGCACTGGAGTGGCTGGATTTGAGAGTTGTGTAAAGGACGCACTTAGGGATGACATTAATGAACTTGAAGGAAAAGCTGGTTTTATTGAGCCTGATTTTAGCTATAAATATATGGGTGAAAATCTAACTTACCTTTGTTACACTAATGATTTTTATAAAACCTGTACCGTACAGGTTCCGCTTTTGAAGAATGTTTTTGGCAAGAATTTGAAAGCACTTATTCAGGATAAGGTTAGTGCTTGTTATGACGCTAGTTTAGATAGTTTGAAGAATCAGGGATATGAAGTGACTTCTGGAGATATTAGTTATGATATTAAGATGGAACCTGGGGTTGTTCGTTTAGAAATTGATGCTCCAACTATTGTTGGATCTGGTAAATTTGCTAGATTTAATGTAAAATTAAACTCTCCTATTTATGATATGATTATGATTGCCACTTCAATTTTACAATTTGAAACAAAATATGGCGATGCTGATGTTTCACAGATGACTCTTTATTATCCTGATTATTATATTGATAAGATAAAACGTGGGGATGGGACTACTATTTATATTTTGGAAAATAAAGCACTTGGCGATAAATTTAAATTTGCAAGTCGTAGTTTAGTTTGGCCTGCGGGGTATAATTTATGATGAATAAAATAGTTTACGGATTTATTTTTATTTTATTAGTTGGACTTGGAGCTGCTGTGAGTAGCACTCCTAGTTATTGTTGCGAAAAAACAACTAGTGGAGGATGGTGTGTAAATGATGTACAGAGTGCTTGTGCTCCGGGATATAATGCTGCTCCAACTTCTTGTGATACAACTTCTTATTGTAGACTTGGCACTTGTTATGATAGTGAAGAAGGAATTTGTATGGGAAATACTCCGCAAAGAGTTTGTAACGATAATAATGGAACTTGGGATCCAAGAGAACCCGAAGAAGTTCCGCAATGTCAACTTGGATGCTGTATAATTGCGGATCAGGCTGCATTTGTTTCTTTGGTTAGATGCAAGAAATTATCTAGTTTTTTTGGTGTTGAAAATAATTATCGTACTGATATTAGTGACGAGGTAAGTTGTATTGCCACGGCTCAGGCTCAAGATAAGGGAGCATGTGTTTATGAAAGTAATTTTGAGAGAGTTTGTGATTTCACTACTCGTGAAAAATGTGGTTCCGATAAGGGTGTTCAGACTATCAATCAAACCAATATTAGCTTAAGTAGCGAGAAGACTTTTTACAAGGATTATCTTTGCTCAGCTGAAGAATTAAGTACTTCTTGTGCAAGAGAGACTTCTACAACTTGCGAAGGAGGAGATGTTTATTGGGTTGATTCTTGTGGAAACTTAGAAAATGTTTATTCTAGCAATAAAAAGAAAAGTTGGAATAATGGTAGAGTTTTGGATGCGAATGATGTTTGTGCCACAAATGATGGATCCAATGTAAATTGTGGTAATTGTAATTATTTAGCTGGAACCCGGTGTTCTAAATTTGATGGACTAATTGGAGGACCTTCTGGGAGCGATTATTATTGTCAAAAAACTGAGTGTGTGGATGGGGATGGAAAGAAGCGGCTTAATGGAGAATCGTGGTGTATTAGTGATGCTGGAGCTGGGAAAGCTGGAGATCGTGTTGGGTCTAGATATTATAAAGAATCTTGTGTGGATGGGGATGTAAAGGTCGAGCCTTGTGCAGATTTTAGAAATGAAATTTGTATAGAAGGTTCTATTGAAACTACTTCTGGAAGTTTTGGAACTGCGGCTTGTAGGGTAAATAGATGGCAAGATTGTATTAGGCAAGACAATAAAGACGATTGCACTAATATTGACCAGAGAGATTGTACATGGCTTCCTTCGGTTTTGGGTATGATTATTGGAGGAAAAAGTCAGGGTGATTCTGTGACTTATTCTAATCCAAGTGCTAGTAAGCCGATGTTTAATAATCCAACAGCTAGTCCTATTACTGGTAATTCTATTTTTGGCGGGGAAGATACGGGAGAAAAACCGACTCCTACAACTATTACTAATAGGGCAGGAGGTATTTGTGTTCCTAATTTTCCTCCTGGATTGAAATTCTGGGAAGAGGGTAGTGCAAAACAAATTTGTGGTCAGGCTAATGCGAAGTGCGTTGTTGTTTATGAGAAGGGTTTAATTGGGGGAAGTAATATTGTTGAGGGTGCTGAATGTTTAGATAAAGCTTGGGCTGAGGGTGCTAATAGTGTTTGCAGTGCTTTGGGGGACTGTGGTGGGGCTGTTAATTATAATGGGGAGTATAGTGGTGATGGGTATAAGTGGATTGAAGATGGTGCTGAGAAGTTTTTGAGTTAGGGTTTGGACTTGGTGCACTGAAGAGGAAATATGGTGATTCGGTTAAGGCTCGAAGAGCGAAGGGGGCTAGGAGTGAATTGTATTTGAAAGCAATTCTTCATAATTTAGAATTGGTGTTGGTTAGAGTTTTAACAATGAACTCAAATAGAAACTTTTATAAACTGTAGTAACCCAAGAATTACAACATGACAAGGAATATATTTGTGACTTTTGGAATTCTCACGGTTTTGTTACTAAGTTTAGGATTAACAAGCGCGCACTACGCATCAGACAATAATGTGACCTTAACAACATATGTAAATTCTTTAACAAATGTCTCAGCAGGAGAAACATATAATTTTAATGCAACAGTTGAGAATCTAAATGGAACAGCTTTCTATATAGTTTTCGGAACAGCAGGATGGAATTGGTACGGTGATAATGTAACGCTACTAAGTGGAGAGTCGGCAAACTTTACAGGAACAATGACCATTCCTTTTTCTGCAGGCTCAAAATCAATAATTGCAAATTTTTATAACGCATCAAATCACTCAGAGTCCTTATTTCAACTCTCTAAACCAATAAATTTAGAATATTATACTGCAGAAATATCCGGTTGTACAAACTCAACAGCAACTAACTATAATTCATCTGCAACAGTAGATGACGGGTCATGTGTTTATCCAATCTCAATTCACACATATTGCAAAAAGGAAGGATATAGAGAACACGGAAATTTAGAAATAAGAGACTTTAATGTAAATAACAGAGGAGAAGGAAGAGATGATAAATGGCAATATTTAGATAATGTAGAAATAACTGTAGAAGTAGAAAATAACAACAATGATAATAATATTAATGATGTAGAGGTCAGATTATTAATACTAGATGACAAGATTGAAAACGGGGGGAGGGATGTAACAAATGATTTTAATCTGAATGATAAAATACAGGATAATATTGGGAGATTAAGGAGTGGAGACAAAGAAAAGGCTGTGTTTAAGATTGATGAACTACCTGCAGACATAGAATCTGGAACGTATTATATGTATATTATGACCTATGAGAGAGGAAATGAAGGAAATCAATGTACCTCTGATATAGACGGGGATAACTATTTTAGGTTTATAGTTGAACCAGTAGATTATGATAAATCAATCGTGGTAAGGGGATCTGAATTAAATAGTCAAATGAATACATACTGTGGTCAGCGAAGGTTAGAAGTATCAGTTCCAGTTTACAATTTGGGAGACAATTCGGAAGAAAAAGTTTTAGTAAATTTATATAATTCAAAACTGGGAATTGATGATTATGAAGTAATAAACAATTTAAACAATGGAGATAAAGAAGTAGTGAAATTCTATATAAATATTCCTACCGAGTTAAATCAAACCAAATATGATTTAAGTGCCATCACCAACTTTGATTGGGATAGTAGTGAAGATTACAATGACGCTTCCTCTTATAGAGAAGAAAATTCTGATACATCAATTAGGCTAAATATTTTAAATTGCCAATCAACACCTCCATCAGTAGCAGTCAGTTTAGAATCTGTGGCAGAAGTTGGGCAAAATTTAATAATAAAAGCCACAATAAAGAACAACGCAGCAGTTAATGACTTTACAATAACTCCAATAGGTTTTGAATCATGGGCAAACTTAATAAGCGTGTCCCCTAAGACTTCTTCAATAGCATCTAAAGGGTCTCAGGATGTAGTGATTACCTTGTCTCCAAAACTATCTGGAGCCCAGTCATTTACAATAAGTACAAAATCAGAAGGCGAAACATATACTCAACAAGTTTCTGTAAATATAGCGGAACAGCCAGGAATATTCTCAAGTTTACATCTAAGCGGAACATCTCTTTATTTATTAATAGGAATAACCTCCCTATTGGCACTAATCTTTTTAATGTTAATAGTAAGAGTTATTCAAAGACCACCGAGAAGAACATATTGATTGTGAACAGTTTTAAAAGACAAAATCATATATTTAGATGAACAAAGAGTATAAAATAACAATAAATCTGTTCTCTAGATATATAACTATACTATTTTTAGGGATGGGGGACTTATATCTTATATACAAATTACTAACGCCACTAACAGTTTATATAGTGAATCTTTTTATAAATATTTTAACACCAGCCTTTTTGTTAGAAAATACAATACATTTTAATCAAGTTGCAATAAAAATAGCACCAGCATGTGTTGCGGGTTCGGCCTTTTATTTACTCCTTGCGCTGATACTGTCAACATCGAAAATAAAACCGATAACAAGAATATATTCTATATTAACAGCACTTTCAATATTTTTTACATTGAACGTAGCAAGAATTTTAATTTTAGCTTCTATAACAACTTCTCCAGATTTTGAAATTATACACTGGATATTTTGGAATATACTTTCTACGGTGTTTGTGGTTGCGACCTATATAGCGACGATAAGATTTTATAAAATAGATTCTATCCCAGTATATTCAGATATAATATATTTAAAAAGTTTGATTAAATCAAAAAAACATAAAATTTAATATTATATTTTTAGTAAAAAAACAAAAATTATTTCTTTATTGGATGAGCAGCCCTAAAATCTATAACAGATTCAAGCATGAATTTTTCAACAACACCAGAGTCGCTGCAATCCTTAGCAGTAATCGTGTAGCAGTAGGGATTGTCTTTATTTTGGACTATGCTATTAACAGAATTCCTTGAGGAGATATTAATTATGACCACAGTTCTGTCCCTAACACTTTCACAACTAGTAAACTTTCTCCCGGTCTCATTCGCGATATCTTCATTGGTAGTCCCGCTTTTAATTGGACCAATTCCAGCACCTTGTTTTAAGAAAGCACTTAAATCTAACATAACTCTGGATAATTCGCCTCGACATCCATCAGCCTTCTTGCTCAAAGAGATAACACCTCCATATTTAAAGTCGCTTAAGTTTCCGACAACACGAACGTCATTTTCTCTGGGATCAGTTCTAAAAAAGACATTATAATATAGATTAGGATTAGTAAAACTTACAAATCTACCATGAAATATTTGTAAATTATCATAATTCTCAACAACCCAGTCTATCCCACCAAACTCAAACGATTTACTAGATTCAACCCAAAAATATGAAGCCAAAATAGAACCAAGCACAATACCAATAACAACAAGAACCCAAAATAATGTAGAATCCTCCTTATCCCTAATATCCTTAATTCTTTTAATTTCTTCTTTAGAGGGAGTATGCCCTTCTATCTCCTTTTGACTTCTTTTTTTACCTGTCATATTAAATTCCTAACACCTCATACAAAAATGCGTCACTACCAAGACTATTATCTCCCACGATAAAAACGCAAGAACCTTTCTGATAAACCCTTGTATCATTTCCTTGTTCGAAAATAATTAAATTAGAAGTACAATCTTTTATTGGCAAATCGCCTTTGCAGGTCGCGTTATCCATATTATCGATTCCAGAATCTAAACAAGCCTCTTGATATCTTAAGATGTAGTTTCCGATATTTCCTAAAATTTCACTAGCACCAACCCCAGGATTTACAAAATAAATTGGCTGATTAGAATAAGTTCCCAGCTGGGCAGAGATGCTTATACTAACATTATTGACTTCCGATGGCAAATGCTGAAATTTAAAAACTTCGGGTTTATTCCTATCATTGGGATTTTCAATTGAGAGTTTCCATCTCCCATTTTCTCGAACAAAATTAAATCCATTCTCGCTCACGGAATTCTTTTTACTACCATCCGCATTCATTAGGGAATATCCTAAACTTGACACAGTCAGCAAGACAATCATCCCAACTCCCAGAATAATGTTATTTCTTCGTCGAGCCTTTTCAATATCGGTTATGCTTTTGATTTTTCTCATAATGATAAAAACAATCTAGCAAATATAAACCTTACTAATAAAATATAAATTACATAAAAAAAGCCCGTCCCTTTCGGGGCGGGCGAGTAAAAATAAAAAATAAATAATTTTTTACGTTTTGAACTTATGCAGTAACAACAGTAGCTTCAGTAGCAGATGTACCCTTCATTTTCATACCAACAGTTGTATCAACGTCGTTATTCAATAAATAAGTAACAGCCTTTTCAGTATCAGCAGCATTATAACCAGCAACTAGCATAGCAGTCTTTCCAGCCCTATCAAAGGATTGAATCAAAAACCCACCAGCGCTAACACCTGTAGCAGATGTAAATGCAGCTCCACTGTAAGCACCACCTAGTAAGTCAGCAGCAACAGAGTTGATAGCAGAACCACCAACAACGACTAAATTCTTACCAGCAACACTAGCAACTTCACTATCCTTAACAGTCATAACACCAGCGTCTCCACTAGTTGAAGCAATAGCATCAGCAGATGTTAAATAAACATCAGCAGTAACTTCGTTACCATGATATATTAACTTAACGCTATTAACGTCTCCACTTGTATCCTTTAAGACTTCAGTAGCAAGAGGACCAGAAACAAAACTTCTATATATATCGGAATTTCCGATTTTTGAAGCAGTTCCATCTCCATCAACAGTATTCACACTAACTCTCTTGCTAGTATCTATAGCAGCTGTGATGTTAATTTGGTTTCCACCTTGGTCTCCATCAACATTTTCTTCAACCATCTGAACCTTGTAATCAGCAGGAGCAGCACTCAAGTTGATTACACCGTCACCAGCAGTAGTGCTGTTAACAGGTAAGAATACTTTCATTCCTGCAGCGGAATAAAGAGTATTGAAATGCGTATTAGAGTTACCCCTAGTTACATTAACAGTGTTTAGTGTGTTATTAACATCACTAATAACTAGGTCGACACTTCCAATAGAGAATGTATCTCCACTTTGTCTGTCTACCTTAGCATCAGACCAAGAGCCACCTTTCTTATATTGAAAAGTAACCTTATCAACATTATCAGTCTTGAAGTTAGTTGCTCTCATTAAGTAAGATTCGGCATCTTTACCATCAGTCCAAGAAGCTACGAAATAAGCATCTGTATCTCTATCGAAAATAATAGAATCATATCCAGTTACTAATCTTGAATTAGCATCTTTTCCGATAGTTGTAAATGCAGTGCCTCCAGCATTGTATAGAAGTTCAATATCTTCTGTAGAATCCTTTAATGGAAAGTTATTCAATACTAAATTTTCATCTCCATCATAAGAAACCTCAATAGGCTCTTCTGTTGGGTAATTTAATCCTGTAAAACTCAAAGCAAGGGTTTTGAAGCCTGGCATAGTAGCAACAGCATCTTTAGCGACGAAAACTTTATCATCAGCATTCCAATCAATTGATATCTTGGAATATTTGGATCCCGAAACAGTAATATTAGAAGTTAATCCAGTAATAGTGTTTTCATTCATTCTAATGTCATTTCCATTGTCAAGAACTAATTTTCCACTACCAATACTAAACTCAACCTTACTAATTCCGCTATCTTTTTGAGAATACAAAATTTCTTTCATACCCAAATAAGATCCGTCATCTAACTTATAAGTTTTGGTTGTAGATATATCATTAGTAATTTCTCCATTAACATTTAATTTTGCAGAATCAGCGTCCACAAATTCAATACTAACAGTATATGTCTTTCCACCAGCACTAATAGTTGTGCTCTCTCCTTCAGCGACAATAGCGCTAGCAGCAGAATCAAGCAAAGTCAACTTAGTAGCTGTAGCAGCTAAAACATAATAATCTTTACCCATAAGAGTAAGATCTGTAGTTGGAGTGTTATTAACTTCTGGCTGATCATTGAAATCAAGTTCGTATGTTAAGATAGGCGCACCTGAAGGAATTTTTATTCCAACAGTTGGGGTATCTGCCTTATAGTCATTATCATCAAACATAGATAAGTTATTAGAATGCATAGTAACTTTCTGAGTATAATCGAATTCATCGTTATTATCATCAGTATAAGTACCATCACCTAAAAGACCAGGCATTTGATCTCCATCCAAACTTGACTTGATAGATGTAATATCATCACCCAAGTGAAGCTTAGTAGATGTCTTTTCGAACTTGTAAGAATCTCCGTTTGTTGTTATAGTTGTAGCTCCGTCTGTAGTAGCCGCGTTAGCGTCTAAATTAGAAGCAATAGAAGCAGCAGCAATGTTATCTGAAGGAGCAGCATTAGCACCAACAACGATAGCAGTGTTACTTGTGAAAGGTGTAGGGTAAGATGCAGCAGCAGCTATACCAACTGTAGCACCAATCAAAACAGCGCTTCCTAAAACCGTAACAGCTTTTCTAAATAATTTTTTCATTTTTTTTAAACCTCCTTTCAGCACTATTAGGTTAGCCGCCTTCTTCAAGGCCGTGATAATTCACGTTCAACTTTTCTAACAGTCTGGCAGGTCTTATAACTTAGGGAGCGTTATAAGTTGTCATCTCTAGGGTGTCCCTATGTACACTGACTAGTCAATGCATTATTGATTAACAATAACGCTTAACTAATCAAATTCTTTTCGCTATATAAAGCTTACCATTAATTTAGCGTCGATAAATTGCGAAAAAGGGGTATTTTGGCTGGTTTACTTATAAAGCTTTCGTTATTACAGTGAAAAACAACATATTTGTAATAGAATTATTGTTAGCAAATTTAGTATTTTTTGTATATATGGTAGAAAATAACACATATGTTAAAAGCATAAGATTTATATATCTAAACAAATTTACCATATATACGAAATAAGCTATCATAAGCACAATAAATTCGTAAAAATAGAAAAAGTCTTCGATTTTTTCAGCAAATGAAACCCAAATAAAAACAATGGCAACAAAAACCAGAACCAAAATAATATATGTCGACGTTAATGTAAATAAAGAAAACTTTGTTTCAAAATTAATAGGGGGAGAGAAACTACATGATTTTTCTGATGTCAAATTACTAAGAAAACTTCTTTCCAACGAAAAATCTAGAATCCTCTATGCTCTAAAAACTAATAAACCAAAATCAATATATTCTCTCGCAAAAATTTTAGGAAGAGATTTTAAATCGGTAAGAGAGGATGTAAAACTTCTAGAAAGGTTTGGTTTTATAGAATTTCATGCAGAAAAAATAGGTAAGAGGGAATCTTTAAAACCAGTATTACTGATAGAAAAACTACAAATTATCATAAATATCTAGCTACAAATTCTCATCCTAACAATTAAACTAGTTCCACCCGATATAATGCTTCTTTGTGCGCCACTAGTCTCACCCGTGCAATTCCCCATCCCCCATTGTAAAATTCCTTTGCCATCACGGGTATAAAATTCTGTCTGCCAATCCCCAATAGAAGCATCACTTAAAACCATAGAAGAAACAATATCTTCAAGACTTTTATTCAAATAATCACAGGCAGAGATGTTTAAATTACTACAAGAGTCCCCCTTAAAGCAACTCTTAAATAATTCTTCAAAGTTATCGTAATTAGGCTCGTATACGATAGCGCAATCGCTAGTTGTCTTCATTAAAACATCCAACATATTAGAAACACCAACACTAGTTTTTTCCTTACCAGAATCACGAACTGAAATAATTAGAAAAACCATTAGTGCAACCATAACCAAGACCACAATTAAAACGAAACCTACAATTTCCTGCTGTGCCTTTTTATCCATAAAATTATAGCGTAATCCTTTTTTTAAAATTTTCATTTAACTCCTCTCCCGTTATATTATAAATTAATTTATTCAATCTAGGGGCAACTCTCCAAATCTCTAATTCTTTAAAATCTCTCATATTATAATAAACTCAGGTTGCACAATGCACTGATTACCGCCCTCCGCCCTCCGCCCCGAGAGTTTTTGTTCCCACAACAATTTTTCCAACATCACATCTATCGTAAACTGACCCAGATTCACGAACTCTTTTGCAAATAGAAACATAAGAGGAAAATTTCTCGATATTACCTTCCCCAGAATTATAAATATCATAATAATTGCAATTCGCAGCAGGACATTTGATTAGTTTGTCAAACTTTGGATAAACCTTATAAATTTCTAATGAGGCAATGGGCCAGAGTTCTCCATAATTTGCACTAAATCCCCCCGCCATAATTCTTAATTTATCTTCATCCACAGTCATAGATTGTCGGCTTCCATAACTAAGTTCAGGCATAGCAGCAATACTCTTTAAAGAAGAAATAGCTTGTTCTTTGGCCAAATCACTAGCACCACCTCGAATGTCTTTAAACACAATACCTAAAACAAATAATCCAACTAGAATAAAAAAGAAGAATACACCAATAATCATAAATGACATTTGCATAATTTTCATTTGCCCTCTTTTATTGACATGCTCCTTGTCTCTGGCTCTTGGCTTTTGTTTTTCCAACTCCCAGCTCTCAAATTTACCGCAACCTACCATAATCCACAAACCTCTCTATTGTTCTTTCTTCCTAGTTCTTCAGAATAACTCTCAATTGAAATAAGAGTATCACTTGTAGCATTTAGAGTCATGCTAGCCCAAGTTATTAAATCTGTCTTCAAATTAGTGCCACACTCTCTTGCATTCATCAAGTCAGTTTTAGCTGAAAAAATCTTCGCAATACTAGAAGTTCGGTACATTAACCGCTTAACATTGCAATCATAAACACTCTTATCAGAAAAAATAGCGCCCCACATCAAATTTCCAATATACCGTAATTCTACACCTTTTTTAGATACAACACCTTCATCATAAACAGAATTGCAATTCCCAGAGCAAGACCCATAAACAATAGAATCACAATTAGTTCCCCCCCCAAAACAAACTCTCTCGTCTGTAGAGCTACAGTTCTCGAAGGCAATATTTTTAATTCCTAATCCAGAAACATCTTCCACGACACTATCTGGAGCATTGATAAAACAGTATTTTCCACTAATTAGAAAAATTAAATCACTAACTTTGTAAGGAAATTTAAATGGTTTTGAAAAAACATAATAATCAAGCCCCTCGTTTTTCTCTTTAGAAAAAATATATTTATTATGAATCGAAGTCGCACCGCCGGCCAAGTTCCATTCCCTTCCAACCCCACTCCTAGAAGCAGTCGAAATATCATTTTTCCCAAAACCAGGACCAGCCAAGCAGATATTATTTAATCTAGTTTCCTGTTGAAAAGAAATCTGCCCAAAAGAACCTTCAGCAAATCCAGCTTGTAATGGGTCAGTCAAAATCGAAATACTTTTTGCAGCCTCGGTATCGCTTTTGTATCTCAAACTATCTCCAGCCTGTACAGCTCCCCAAATAGCCAAAGCCAAAATACTTCCACCAGCCAAAATGGCAAAAATCCAAACAAAATTAAACTGAGCCCTCTTCATAGTATTACCCCCAAATCATTTTTCTTTTTCCCCTTCTCGTTCATCTCAAGATAATTTTTCTTAGATGCAACACCCCCACCAATCTTCTTTTCTGTTTCTCGTCGAGCATTCCCTGCAATATTGCCACCATCCCTAGCGACAACCCCGCACTCATCAAAACCCTCAGCATCTCTACTAGTCGTAATTTCACTAGCTACTCTCTCTCCAAGCATAGAAAAAATCAGCTCTAAATCCGTCATGTGGTCTCGCAAATTTTCCCTCTCCAGACCCTTAAATTTTTTATATTCACTAGGATACATATCAAAAGTTGCCTTGGAAATCTCAGCAGTCAAAATAGCAAAATCCTTATCTTTTTCAACTCCCTGTATTTTCCACTCGTCTGTTGGGTTCTGCCGAATCGCAATCCCCCTAATTCTCTTGTCAACCCAGTCCTTAGAATAACCCTTCTTCTCATAAAGTGCCTTCATTCTCTCTTGCGCCAATTCCGGGTCCGCAATCTCTTGCACTCTTTCATACCCAACTTTAGCTAACCATCTCCTAAATGGCTCAGCCTTCCTAGAAGGAACAGACTGAATAATTCTAAAGATACCCTCAGTATTCGAGCAACTCATTTTTTGCTTACCACCAGAAGTCTCAACCAAAAGGG
>VAPK010045520.1_pt1 | contig 16841 bp, 14 predicted proteins | sample 3395031 | NCBI WGS metagenome assembly VAPK01 (sample SAMN08290443, study PRJNA428436) | hydrothermal vent metagenome | isolation source: Deep-sea hydrothermal vent chimney 1 | place: Pacific Ocean: Juan De Fuca Ridge
AAGTTGCCTTATAAGATATAATTACACTACAAAAACAATTTATAAATTTTTGAAGAGTTTATACCTTAGGTTGACCGAACTTCTTAACTTTGTTTAAAATAAAACATATACAATGGCTTCTGTTTTAAAACGGGAAAATGTATTTGAAAACATTCCTTCCATAAAGGCGAAAACCCTTCGCATAAATTTGAATCCAGATATTTACGGAACCTTTGCCGAAATAGGTGCTGGTCAAGAGACCGCAAGACATTTTTTTAGGTCGGGCGGGGCTTCAGGTACAATTGCGAAAGCGATGAGTGCCTATGACAAAGATTTCAGTGACGCCATCTACGGTATTGAAAAAGATGGGCGCTATGTCACCCAAGAACGATTGAACACCATGTTGGACCATGAAATGCGCCTTATGGAAGAGCGTATTAGTAGAGAGAAGCATCCTGAACGTCTATTTTTCTCTTATGCCAATACAGTGGCTACCATTGATTTTTCAAAACGTTACAAAGGCCACGGATGGATCGGAATACGTTTTCAGCTCGATGCCCACCAAAAAGTGTTTGATGAGATCGTTATTCATGTACGTTTCAAACAGAACGAAGCAAGACTACAGCAGGAAACCTTGGGTATCTTAGGGGTAAACCTTATTTATGGGGCCTTTTATAAATACCACAAGCCAAAAAAAATATTAGAATATTTATACGATCATATAGATAAGGACACCATTGAAATAGACATGATCAATTTCTCTGGACCCAATTTCAAAAAAGTAGATAATAGATTGTTGAGCCTTCAACTCATTAAAAACGATATGACCGATGCGGTTATGTTCGGTCCTGATGGCACCAATCTCTTACCTGCGGCAATTCTTTATAAAAAGAATATTTTGGCATTGAGGGGTAGTTTTAGACCAGTGACCAAGGTGAACCTTGATATGTTCGAGAAATCGTACGATATCTTTATACGAGATGCAACGGTCGACGTAGAAAAAACCATTGTAATATTTGAAATAACCCTATCAAACCTCAAAGCTTCAGGTGAAATCGATGAGCAAGATTTTATGGATCGCGCAGAATTGCTCTGTTCATTGGGGCATTATGTGATGATCTCTAAATTTCAAGAGTACTATAAACTTGTGGAATATTTCAATAATTACACCAAACAAAGAATCGGCCTAACCATGGGCGTGAACAATTTGGTTGACATTTTCGACGAAAAATATTATAGACATTTGAGCGGTGGTATACTAGAAGCTTTTGGCAAACTGTTCTTCAAAGACCTGCAAGTATATCTCTACCCCATGAAAGACCCCGAAACAGGTGAGATCACAACGAGTAATAACATTAAGGTACACCCAAGAATGAAAGAACTGTACAAGTTCTTCAAATACAATAGCAAGGTTATGGACATTATTGATTACGACCCCGAAATCATGCATATTTTCTCTAGGGATGTACTCAAAAAGATCATGAACGGCGAAGATAATTGGGAAGAACAACTACCAGAAGGTATTGCCGAAATCATAAAAGAAAAAAAGCTCTTCACAAAAAAGACGCTCAAGAAAGAAAAAGTCTAAGTACTGTACTTTTGACTAAGGTATTCTGCTTTGATTTATATAGTTTTTTGAATCAATCCAGCAATTGGGCAGCATGCGTTTTGGTCTTTACCTTATTTATCACTTTGATTACCTTACCCGCTTCGTCAATAACGAAGGTCTTTCTATGAATACCATCATAAGTTCTTCCCATAAACTTTTTAGCGCCCCAAACACCGAAAACATTGATGACCGTATGATCTTCATCCGCTAACAAGGGAAAAGGGAAATTATATTTATTCCTGAAATTGGTCTGTCTTTTCTCTGAATCGGCACTAACGCCCAACAACTCAAACCCACGAGCTTGTAATTCGGCATAATTATCTCGTAAATTGCAGGCTTCGACCGTACAGCCAGGAGTGCTGGCCTTCGGGTAGAAAAAAATGATCAATTTTTTTCCTTTATAATCAGATAATTCAATAGTATTGCCATCTTGGTCCTTAGCTGAAAATACAGGAACTATGTCTCCTTCTTTCAATGTGTTCATCTTCGATATTGGTTATATTTATATTTTAAAAAGCAGTGCTAAAATTAGGTAAATTATGACGAAATCAGAAAAAGTTGATTTTACTATACGGGTACTTCAAGAATTGTACCCGACAATTCCCATTCCTTTAGAACATAAAGACCCTTATACGCTATTGATTGCTGTTTTAATGTCCGCTCAAAGTACTGATGTGCGGGTGAATAAAATTACCCCGCTATTGTTTGCCAAAGCTGACAACCCCTATGATATGGTAAAATTAACGGTGGAGGAAATCAGAGAGATCATAAAACCTGTCGGACTTTCGCCAATGAAATCAAAGGGCATTCACGGACTTTCAAAAATGTTGATTGAGAAATATAATGGTATTGTTCCAAAAGAATTAGCGCAATTAGAGGAATTTCCTGCAGTGGGCCATAAAACCGCCAGCGTTGTTGTGTCTCAAGCTTTTGGCATACCCGCTTTTCCGGTAGATACTCATATACACAGACTTATGTACAGATGGGGCTTTACCAACGGAAAAAATGTCGTTCAAACTGAAAAAGATGCCAAACGTCTATTTCCAAAAGAACTATGGAACGATCTACATTTACAGATTATTTGGTACGGCCGCGAATATTCACCGGCAAGAGGGTGGAATCTTGACAAAGACCCTATTACCAAAACCATTGGGCGAAAAAGTGTATTGCAAAACTATTTTAAAACAAAAAAGACCCGAAAGTAACGGGTCTTTTTGTTAGTTTAAAATACTTTCAAACTTAAAGTACTTGTACTTCATCACGTGAAACGATTTCGAGAAGTTCAGTAAAAACTGAATGGTTTCATTGCCAGTCTGAGCAAGGTCGCACGTATTTTGGTTTTTAGTGTAAATTTTTTCCATATTCGTGTTATCATATAGTTTATGATAAGATAACGCAGCTAAAATGGAAATATTGTTACTACCGAGTTGATGAATTGTTAATTCGTTAGAACAATGTTGTGCTTATCAATGATCTTTCTTAGGTTGATCAGTGCATATCGCATTCTACCAAGAGCGGTATTTATACTCACCCCAGTGTTTTCAGAAATTTCCTTGAAACTCATGTCCTTATAGATGCGCATAAGAAGTACTTCTTTTTGATCATCTGGTAATTCTTCGATAAGTTCTCTAAGATCCGATTCGATCTGGTTTTTAATAATCTGCTTTTCAGCGTTTAGTTTATCATCACTGATAACCGAGAAAATATTAAAGTCATCACTACCTTCGAATTTCGGCATCCTTTTATTCTTTCTAAAGTGATCGATGATAAGGTTATGGGCAATACGCATCACCCAAGGTAAAAATTTACCCTCTTCACTATAGTTTCCCTTCTTTAGGGTCTTAATTACCTTTATAAAGGTGTCTTGAAAAATATCTTCGGTAATATCACGATCCAATACTTTAGAGTAAATGAAGCTCGTAATTCGTTGGTTGTGTCTGTTGATAAGAACTTCTAAAGCGTGTTCGTCTCCACTTATATAGTCTCTTACCAATTCTGAATCTTCAATCTTAGATTGCATACGTATAGGTTTTTTAGTTAAAGTTTGGGACTTTTGGTTAGATAATTTTTTTGAGGTCATCTTAGTGATTTTTGAGTTTAATCTTAAATCTTAACGATTTGCTTTGATTTTCAATTATGAGGTAAAACTAGATATATCGAGGCGTTGGAAAAAAACATTGTTGTCAAACCCTCTAATTTTGATGTGAAAACCCACTTTTCTATTTCTGAACAAAATAAAAACCATCATACTGCGTTCCATCCAAAAATCAATAAAGGCGATTTGTCGGTGTTTTTATACACTTCATCGATTCTTGTGAAAGCATCTATAAGAATATCTATTATTTAAGTAGCGTGTAATCTAAGTAGTAAACAAAAAAAGCCCCAACAATTATATTGTCAGGGCTTTTCACCAAAGTAATATGTCTATTTAATTTAAGTTTGTTTCAAACTGTATACCCTTTGCTTTTGTTACTTTAAGCGATTTAGAATAATTCAATAAAAACTGAACGGTTTGTGGTTGTGCCTCAATAAGTGCACATTTATTCTGTTTCTTAGCGTAAATTTTTTCCATATCTAAAAATGTATTGTTTTCACAGAGATAACGCAACAAGTACTAAATATAGTAAAACCAATCGACCTAAGGTCTATTAATTCGTTAAAACAATATTATTCTCGTCAATGATCTTTCTAAGGTTTATAAGTGCATATCTCATTCTACCCAAAGCGGTGTTTATACTAACACCCGTGTTTTCAGAAATCTCCTTAAAACTCATGTCCTTGTAAATACGCATAAGCAATACTTCTTTTTGGTCAGGGGGAAGCTCATCAATCAAACCCGTCAAATCATTCTCAATTTGATTTTTTATCAACTGATTCTCTGCATTCAGTTTTTCATCGCCCATGACCGAGAAAATATTGAAACTGTCAGCCCCTTGATACATAGGCATTCTTCGGTTCTTTCGAAAATGGTCAATAATAAGGTTATGTGCAATACGCATTGCCCAAGGTAAGAACTTGCCCTCCTCCCTATAGGCACCTCGTTTCAAGGTTCGTATCACTTTAATAAATGTATCTTGAAAAATATCTTCCGTAATCGTTCTATCGTTTACTTTTGAATAGATAAAACTACTAATACGCTGATTGTGTTTGTTGATAAGGGTTTCCAAAGCTCTTTCGTCTCCGTCGATATATCTTCTTATCAATTGGGGATCGTCAATTTTTACTTCCATAACAATTACTTTTTTTGGTTAAAAATAGGGGGCCTTTTCAAATGAAAAGGTCTTGTGGGTTATTCTTCCAATTTTAAAAAAGTAATGTTGCTGCTATAGGCTTTTTGACGTTTAAGTGAATCCAAATATAGATAAAATTTGTATAGTCCGAAAAAAATACTACTAATTTTCCTGTATTTCAGAACAAAATAATATAGTTATGGTCGTTTGTATTTCACTTAATCGACGTATTCTCAATTCTTGTTCTACTATAAGAAACCGCCGTTAATCCTGTTTTCTATTCTACTTTACAGTTGGTTCATGTGTAAATAATGGCTGCCCAAAGAACAATATGGTTATCAGTTGACGAAAAATCAAAAAAAAGAAATGGTCATAAAGAGTTCATCGTATCTTTGTCAACCTATATTATGAGCATACAGAACATTCTTGACGTAGACCCTAAAAAAAATATCATCATCAAAGGTGCGAAACTGCACAATTTAAAAAATATTGATGTGGTGATACCACGAAACAGCTTAGTCGTCATTACGGGTTTGTCAGGTTCAGGAAAATCGAGTCTTGCTTTTGATACCTTATATGCAGAGGGGCAACGGCGGTATGTTGAAAGCCTTTCTTCTTATGCCAGACAGTTCTTGGGAAAATTAGATAAACCCAAAGTCGATTACATAAAGGGCATCGCCCCGGCCATTGCTATAGAGCAAAAAGTAAACTCTACCAACCCACGTTCAACAGTGGGTACAACTACAGAAATATATGATTACCTAAAGCTCTTGTACGCACGAATCGGAAAGACGTTCTCTCCGGTTTCTGGCAAAGAGGTGAAAAAACATAGTGTAACCGATGTTATAAACCATGTTAAAAAGTATGAAGAGGGAACAAAATTATTGCTACTAGCCCCTATTCGTATTAAAAAAGAACGGGATTCAATAAAATCACTCCAACTTTTTTTCAAACAAGGGTACGCCCGAATAAAATATAAGGGAGCGGTTATACGTATTGATGCAGCACCAAAAAATATTGGCCGAGAATTTCACTTGGTCATCGATAGGGTCATTACCAAAAATGACGAGGATTTCTTAAGTCGATTGGCCAATGCGGTCGACACGGCATTCTTTGAAGGCAACGGGGAATGTATCATCGAAGAACTGGCCGCAGAAGAACAAACACCTTTCAGTAATAATTTCGAACTGGACGGGCTCCGATTTTTAGAGCCTAATGTACATTTGTTCAGCTTTAACAATCCCTATGGGGCTTGCCCCAAGTGCGAAGGCTATGGTGATGTAATTGGTATCGATGAAGACCTTGTAATTCCCAATACTGCACTATCTGTATATGAAAATGCTATTTTTCCTTGGCGGGGAGAAAGCATGGGCCGACACCGTGATCAATTGGTGAACACAGCCTACACTTTCGATTTTCCTATTCACAAACCCTGGTTTGAACTGACAGAAGAACAAAAACAATTGGTTTGGGACGGTAACATTCATTTTAAGGGACTACACCATTTTTTTGAGAAATTGGAAGCGAAAAGCTATAAAATACAGAATCGGGTCATGCTTTCACGCTACCGAGGAAAAACCAAATGCAAGGTCTGCGGAGGCAAACGCCTGCGAAAAGAGACCGATTATGTTCATGTAGACAAAAAATCGATTTCAGATTTGGTAGAACTTCCCATTGAAAAACTCATTGTATTCTTCGATACGCTATCATTGAACAAACACGATAGCGAAATAGCGGCACGTTTATTAAAAGAAATCAATACCAGATTGGGTTTTTTAAACAAGGTAGGGCTCGGTTACCTTACCTTAAATAGAAAGTCGAACTCCCTGTCCGGAGGAGAAAGCCAACGTATCAACCTAGCAACTTCTTTAGGAAGCAGCCTAGTGGGAAGCATGTATATTTTAGACGAACCCAGTATTGGCCTGCATCCAAAAGACACCGAAAACCTAATTGAGGTTTTAAAATCGTTGCGTGATCTAGGCAATACCGTAATCGTAGTGGAACACGACGAAGATATTATGAAAGCCGCTGACGAGGTCATTGATATAGGCCCTCTGGCCGGCACTCATGGTGGTGAAGTAGTTGCGCACGGTACTTTTGAAGAAGTATTGAAATCAAATTCGCTCACGGCAAGCTATCTCAATGGCGCGATGGAAATTGCCGTACCTAGCAAACGAAGGATCTCTAAGACCTTTATTACGATAAAAGGAGCTAGGGAAAACAACCTTAAAAATATTGATGTAGTTTTTCCATTGAACATTTTGACTGTGGTCACCGGTGTATCGGGCAGTGGCAAAAGTACCTTGGTCAAAAAATTGCTCTATCCCATTATTCTTAAAGAGGTAGGCGGCTATGGTGAAAAAGCCGGACAGTTTACCAAAACGGAAGGCAACTATCAATCGATAAAGCATGTAGCGTTTGTAGATCAAAACCCGATTGGGCGATCATCAAGATCCAACCCTGTTACCTATATAAAGGCCTATGATGATATCAGATCTCTTTTTGCCTCTCAAAAATTGAGCAAGATCAGGGGCTATCAGGCAAAACACTTTTCTTTTAACGTCGACGGTGGCCGCTGTGAAAAATGCAAGGGCGAGGGTGAAATCACGGTAGAGATGCAATTTATGGCAGATGTACACCTTGAATGTGATACCTGTGGGGGCAAACGTTTCAAAAAAGAAGTCTTGGAAGTACGGTTTGACAATGCATCGATCGACGATGTGCTGCACATGACCATCGATGATGCCATCGTCTTTTTCGAAAAGAACGAGCAGACCAAAATCACCAATAAATTGAAACCCCTGCAAGATGTTGGGTTGGGCTATGTCGCTTTGGGACAGTCCTCCTCTACCCTATCTGGTGGTGAGGCACAACGCATAAAATTAGCTTCGTTTTTAGTAAAAGGAAAAACAAAGGAAAAGGCCTTGTTTATTTTTGACGAACCTACTACCGGCCTCCATTTTCACGATATCAAAAAACTATTGAAATCTTTTGACGCCTTAATCGAAAGAGGCCATTCAATAGTAGTCATCGAGCATAATATAGAACTCATCAAATGTGCCGACCATATCATTGATCTGGGCCCAGAAGGCGGTGATAAAGGGGGGCAACTACTTGCAGAAGGTACTCCTGAAAAGATTGCTAAAAGCAAAAAATCGCATACAGGTGGGTATTTGAAACACAAATTATAGGTGCCACCGTCTCAAAAATTCATTCTTTCAAGACCGAATGAACCGACTTCAATAAACTTTTATCATTAGATGAATCTACATCTTGGGTAATTTCCCAAATAAGAACACCCGCATAATTGTTATCTTTTACATACTGCGCTTTTTTAAGTATAGTAGGTTGACCATTATAAAATGAGGTGCCAATATTGTCTTTGGTATTAGCGTCGGGATACTCGGATAAAATAGATTTATAACTAAAATATTCTCCTAAACCACCTACATTTTCATTTTCAAATGTATACCCATAGAATGGCAGGCCTGTTACTAATTTGTTTGTTGGCAAGGCTTTTTGAGTTATCCATAAATCAATAAAAGCCACATAATCTTCATAACTGGCGTGATTGCCATATGGCGAGGTTTCCCAAGTAGCTGTGTTGTCATAGGTCATTAAACCAATCCAATCCAAATATTGGTACATTTCTACTGTGTAGTTATAATTTACCCAATCAGAGGTCATGACAGGCATCGCTAAAAGGTCATTTTCAGGCAGGTTATTTTTTAATGACTTCATTAATTCAAGCAGGCCATTACTTTTTTCAAGATCATCGGCATGGTTGCCCCCCGTCCACGATTCATAATCCAGATCAATACCATCTATATCGTTGTTTTCACTATACGCAACCAACCTTTCTACCAATACATTTCTACTTGTGGCATTAATGATACAATCTGAAAACTCAATATTAGACGCACCTCCCACAGCAAGCATCACATATACACCTTTGGCATGTGCCCTTTGTATAATTTCATTAAGTTTTGCATCAATAGCCGTTGATGTTAGATTGCCATCAGGAGAAACCTCAAGAAAAGAACAGACAATATGGGTCAATTTATCTAATTGATCATCTGTTGGTTCGTCGCCTCCTTCTACCAACCAGTATCCAATTTTTTTGTAGGTATCATTGTTGAGTACATTTATAGTATACTCCAACGTCTCTTTTAAGCCTTCTTCACCTACGACGGTAAATTTTATTTTATTGGTTCCTTTACTGTCCTCCGTAGATGAAAAAACAAGTGTTTTTCCAGTTCCTAGGTCATTCCCTTCCATAGACCAAGAATAGGTAACCTCAGTATTCTCTACTGAAATGACCGGTTCTAGTTTTACTTCTTCCCCAAGGGTTATTGTATAGTTCGTTTGCACATCGGTTATACCAATCTTCGCCTGAGAGGTAATCTGCTCTTTATCGCCGTCGGAACTACAGCTGTTCATAAAGAGTGTACTAATCAATAGTAACATCTTTATTTTCATCATCTTACTTATTTAGGATTAATGTTCATTGCTTAAAGTATTGTCTTAAAAATATAAGAGCAATGGTTAGGTACAATCGGAAAGGTCTAATGACATAGCTAAAGGTAGCGTTTTAACATGTAAATATATAATTTATCGAATACTATAATTGTTAAAAAATAAATTTGTGGCACGCTGTTTGGTATATACTAATCGAATGTAAATAGTTGCATTCAAAACTTAAAACCTTATATCATGAGAAAGTTTATACTTCTTTTTTCGGCTTTAATTATAGGTACTACTGGTATCTTGGCCAATTCGACAGATGATAAGGTTGCTGAACGCAATGCTTATCGTTATAACAACAACAGATCTTTCATCTTCGTTGAGAACGGCATCACGTTTTCGGTATATCGCGATGGCGAATTTGATTTTTACATTGACAACCACATAGGGAATCGAAGAAGAAACATGACCTTCAATTCAGGTTACGATTACAGTCCTTATGCACAGTATGATGACTATGGTGCTGTCATTCAAGTAGAGAACGTTCCCATTTACTATGATTATTATGGACGCGTTTCGCAAATAGGTGATGTGAACATCAACTATCGCAACGGCAGGGTATCAAGTGTGGGCAATATGTACGTATACTACAACCGTAGGGGGTACTATGATTACCATACTGGGTATATCAATGTATATAACAGGTATTATGTGTACAGACCATTTCATAGCTTCTTCGCAAGACCATCATTAAGCCTCTGCCTAGTGTTTGGTAGGCCTTATAGAAGGTATTATAGCCCTATTCGGTACACGTATTACAACCCGTACAGTTATAATACAAGAATTACCTATGCAACAGTTGGAAAGACACATCGCTATAACAGCGTACGTAGAGAACGATCTAGCATATACAGAAATGACAAAAGGGTTGCTGTGCGAAACAGCTCAACCCGAAGTAACAGAACTGTGGCTAGAAGTAACTCACGTGCTAAAACAAATAGAACCGCTGCCAGCAATTCAAGTACACGAAGAAGTTCGACGTCTAGAAGCAATACTACTCGCTCAAACAATAGGGCCAGAAGTGGCAGAAAAGCAACCGAGGCAACAAGAACCTTACGAAGAAGCAATGTACGCAAGGGTGTCGCCAATGATAGAAAGGTTACCAAGAGAGAAGTAACCCGTACGCCGAGAAGAACAACGGTGAAAAGAAGTTCTACTACCTATAGAAAACCGGTAAGTAGAATGAATAACAGAAGTGTACGCAGTATAACGAATAGCAGAACAAAACGAACGGTTTCAAGACCTGCGCAACGAGCCTCAAGAAATTCAGGTATAACCAAAAGAAGCTCAACCCAAAGGTCAGTAAATAGAACGCCTTCTAGAAGTAGAAGCGTATCAACCAGAAATTCATCTTCTCGGTCAGTAAGCAAAGCTCCTTCTAGAAGTACAAGAAGTGTTTCTGCAAGAAGTTCAAGAAGTAACAGTAGAGCCGTAACCTCAAGAAGTAGGGGAAGGCAATAAAGATAGTTTTTAGGTTGGTTAGTTGTTTAACCCGCAGTTGATAAATTCAACTGCGGGTTTTTTTATACTTGAAAACAAATAATGCGAATCAAGGGTTGGAAAACAGGCGGGCCTTTGGGCTAAAGCCCTAGAACTATTGAGTCTATTACTTCCTCTGATTAAAATCCAGAGGAAGTCCAAAATCATGGGTAATCAACAATTTTACAAAAACACCGAAAAGCATTGGTTTTTTCCGAATTCCGTCCTGCTCCCCTATGTAGTGTCAAATTTTTACGGTATCATAAATTGCCACAGGCTTCTGCCCATACATAAAAGAACAAAGACCTACCTGCCCAACTTTGCCAATCAGGTGGGTTGGCTCTGATCCAGCTGGGGTTTTTAGACTATACAAAAGCAGCAATACCACTACACCCCACTTATCCAATATGTCTCTCAATAATTTTAATGCTATCACTTAAAAAAACTTGATAACACTCCAAAAATGTCCTCCGATATCTTAAATCGGTATAGAACACCAACATAAACCACTGTTATTAGTGTGCTTTTAAGTATAATATTCATGATAGGATGAAAGGAAAAATTTAAAAAATAAAAACCAACCCCTATTAACACTAGTATACCAAAAACCTTTAATGTATCTATAGTAAACGGAAGCATCCCAAATTTTAGCTTTACATAAAACAGTTTAATGGTATTATAGATGAAAAAAGCCATGAAACTGGCAATAGCTGCCCCATTTATTCCGTATTGGGGAATCAGCCATAAATTGAAAAGTATGGTAATAATCGCCAAGAATACGCCCATCAGCAATACGGCACGATAGTGATCCGAGTTGTACAGAATAGCATTGTTATTGCCCAACAGAGAATCGTATACCTTGACCAAACCTACAATGAAAACAACGACAAAACCGCCTCTATACTGCTGCGGCAACAACAAATAGAGTTCGTTTACATTTAAAACAATAAGTAGAAATAAAATACCAGAAGTTATGAAAAGTGTCAAGGAGCTTTTCTGATATAAGGTCTTTAATTCATCTATATTATGCTTGTTCAATAATTCGGCGGTCAACGGATAGGTAATTTGGTGCATACTACGGGAAGGAACGATTACTACCATCGCGATATAGGTTGCAACCCCATAGTATGCTACGTTCTCTAAGGAGATAAAATGATTCAACATAACCTTATCGACTTCAAGTAGTACAATAGCAGCAGAACCACCAAGAATGATCAATGTGGTATAACTCAAAATACTTTTCGTGTTCTTTGGCCAGTTAAAATCAACCTTTGGCATTCTCAAACGGTACACATAGAATTTCATAACAACCATTCTTGCAAGATACAGCCCAACTAAAGCTTTGAGAAAAAACTCCACTGAAATGGTATTGAAATAGATAAGAACCAACAGCACCATAGTGCCCGCCCGAACAAAGATCTCTTTCATGAAATTGCCGAAAACAGATTTCATCTGAACTTTAGCCCATGCATAAAAAATCTCGAAATACGCCATGGCGGCACCAATCAAAAAGATATACCACACATACCCTTTGACGATATTGTTCTCGTTGGCCAAAAAATCGCCGATGGCATCATGGGCAATATACGATACGCCCCATAACGGTATAATAAGGACCAACGGTAAAAAAAGCATCAAGGTCAAAAAGCTATCGGACCCATCACCATTCTTAAAACTACTGTAAAATTTTACAAGTGTATTCGGTACCCCAAATGCCAATAAGGGCATGAGCACGGCCGAGGCAGATAAAATAACCGTAACCAGTCCGAAATACTCGTCGGTCAAAAAATTAGTGAACAGAAAAAGGTGGTTGACCGCACCGACGGCAAAACCAAGATAGGTGATCAACGTATTGTTCAACGATTGTTTGAAGACGATTCCCATTAGAGGTTTTTGGCTAGTTCTTTGGTGAGTTCCCTACGGCTATACTTTTCTACATTCTTCGAAGTACTATTCAAATTGCTCTCTTTATACCGATTGAACCAATCTAAAATTACAGTTTTTAATTCAGATCGGGCCTCATAATCGAATACCTTACCCGATCGGGTTTCAGCAACAATGTCATTGACTTCCCAATTTTTAGGGCCAATACCTAAAATTGGCCTTTTTGCCGCCATGTATTCAAATAACTTTCCGGGTATGATGCCTACGGTCTCATGAGAATTGATCTCGACCAAAAGCAATACATGCGATTTTCGCTGATGGTACAGCGCATCTTCGTGTGAAAGGTACGCTATCAATTTCACATAAGGTTGAAGTCCGTGGCCATAGATATTATCCAAAACATCTTCGCTCACCACACCGATCAACCGTAATTCGAAAGCATTTTTAAAATCGGTATTTTCTTGCACCAACTCTGACAAGACTTGCCATAACATACTGGGGTTTCTGCCTGAGAGCAGAGAACCTATATGCGATATGGTAAACTTTTGATCCAATTTTACATTACCTTCAAAATGGGCGTCATAGCCATTGGTGATGATTTTTATGGGTTTGGGGGTCAGTTTCTCAAACTCTTTTTTCGTCGTTAAACTTGTAACGATAATGGTATCGGCACTGTTCAAAACCAATTGTTCAAGTCGTTTATGTTTTCTTTGGGATGACGTACTCAAACGCAGTTTTTTATGATACCCGATCGAAGTCCAAGGATCTCTGAAATCAGCCACCCAATTAACAGGATGTTTTTTCTTTAATAGATCGCCTATCAAATGAACGCTATGCGGTGGCCCCGTAGTAATAATGGTGGTGATTTTTTCTTTTTCGATGACTTTTGACAAAAAATCGACCGATGGCTTTACCCAATATTTTCGCGCATCTGGAATAAAGAGATTCCCCCGGACCCATAACATGGTTTTCTCAAGAAACGATTGGTTCTTGGCCTTAATGATCCCTGAACTAATACGTTTTGTTTTTTTTGGGGATAAAACCTTGGCCAAACCGTACGGCTCATAAATAGGATGCGTATAAATTTTTATTCCTTCGGGAATTTCCTCGATCAAAGATTCGTCTTGTATGGGATAGGTAGGATTTTCAGGAACGTAAACCACTGGTTCAATATCAAAATCACGAAGGTACTTTACGAATTTCAGCCAACGCTGCACCCCCGGGCCACCTGCGGGAGGCCAATAATATGTGATGACCAGCACTTTTCGCATCAAGGTTCTTCTTTTTCTTCTCGTTTGTAACGCCAAAACGAAAAACCTAGGCCACCGAGGACTATCAGTCCCAAAAGTATTGAGCTTGCCAAGGTGATTTTGCTTCCGGTTTCGACGATTTTTGGTTCAAATTTGAATTCTATTGTATGCTTCCCTTCAGGTACTTTTAAGGCCCTAAGTGCATAATTTACCCTAAAATGCTCTTTGGCTTGACCATCTACGTATGCATTCCATCCATGGGCATAATACATTTCAGAAAATACGGCTACGCCTGCATTGGGGTTGGCAGCTTCATAGGTGAGATGGTTTGGTTCGTAATCAATCAATGAAATGTTCGCCGTAGAATCGATCCTAAAAGCAAAACGGTTTATTTTGTCGAAGAGGTTTATATTGATGACCGCCTCATTTTTAGTATCCAATTTTTCTAAGGCCAGTATTTCTTCATTTGAACTCTTGACCTTGTTTAGTTTTTCAATAAACCATGCATTGCCATTGGCATCAGGGTTTACGGCTGGGTACGACCTACCCTCTTCGTCTTGTTGAATGATGTATTTCACGTTCAACATATTTAAGACACCAAGGTTGAACCTACCAATGTGAAACTCAAACAAATCTTGAAATTTTGCTGGTTTGGCCGCATGGTATCCACTAAGTGAGTGATGAAAATACGAAGTACGGGCATTTTGGAGTATGTCTCTTGGATCAAAGACCCTAAAAACAGATTCATCACTCAATATTAATTTATCAACTTCAGTCTCAGCAAAAGGGTGCAACATTTTTCTTTTGCTCACAAAATTATCCTCGTTGACATAGCGTATATCTACCCCTACCAAATCAAATACGATCAAAGCCCCAACAACGACTATTACTATATTGCGTTTTAATTTTTCTTTGAGGTACAACCAAATGGCCGTAGCGGTCAGAATCACAAAAATCAATGAGCGGAATAGGTCATTATTGTAGACCATCTTCCGATCTGATTTCACCATATCAGCCAGCTCTTCCATACCGGTTATTCTCAACCCTTCGTCTGTTGGTGATTCAAAATCGAACATACCCTTAAAAACGAACAAGGCAATCCCTAGGCCTAAAATGCTAAAGAACGAAATTTTTAGTGCCTTTATTTTTTTTGTTTTTTCAACGGATGGATCAAACATAGCTACCAAGGCCAATATCGCAAGTATAGGGGCACAAAGCTCCACAATGACCTGAATAGACGATACCGCCCTAAACTTGTCGTAAAGCGGGAAGTAATCGATCATAAAATCGGTCAAGAGGCTAAAATTCTTTCCCCAAGACAAAAACAAAGACATAATCACACCACCCAAAAGCCACCATTTTGCCTTGCCCTTGACGAGGATCAAGCCCAAAAAGAACAAGAAAAAAATAATTGCACCAATATAGGCGGGTCCTGCCGTACTTGGCTGGTCACCCCAATATAAGGGCACTCCACTTGCAAAGTCCAATGCCCGTGTTCTTGGCAAGCCTTTATCCACTAAATAATTATAAGTTTTTGAGTCTTTGCCCAGATCTTCTGTTGAGGCACCACCAAAAAGCCGTGGTACAAAAAGGTTCAATGATTCTGTAATACCATAGCTCCATGTGGTAATATAATCTTTGCTCATACCATCAACCTTTTCTTTGGGGCTTCCGTCAGGGTTAATGGTCAAATCAGATGTGCCACGTGTACTCCAATCAGCATATTCTTTGGTCGCCATTAAGCCCGTTGCATTTGTAGCAATACCAAGGGCTACAGCCATCAAAAGTATTCCGACGGAAATAAAATAATGCTTTACATACTTTTTTCGAATGGCATCGGCCAAATAGACCACTCCAAAAATCAAGACCAATAGCATGAAATAATAGGTCATTTGATAGTGGTTGGCACCTACTTCAAGCGCCATGGCAATGGCGGCCAGTACAAAGCCCCATAAATATTTTTTTCTAAAGACCAATATAATTCCTCCCAAAAGCATTGGCAAATAGCCTAGGGCATGCGCTTTGGCATTATGACCCGCACCAAAAATGATTATTAGGTAAGTGGAAAACCCAAAGGCCAAGGCACCTACGATCGCCAATCGGTAATCGACCTTCATACTGCATAATAGAATGTAAAAACCAAGAAAGTAAATAAATAGATAATCGGCAGGTCGTGGTAGAAACCTGATCAAACGATCTAACTTCTTCACATAGTCATGCGGATAATAGGCTCCTAATTGATAGGTGGGCATACCGCCAAAAGAACTATTGGTCCAGTAAGGCTCTTCCCCTTTTGTTTTCTTGCGAAAATCGTTCTGCTCTTTGGCCATGCCCGTATATTGGGCAATATCGTGTTGGTAAATAACCTTTCCTTGAAGTACCGGATGAAAGTAGGCCAGTGCCGCAATCACGAAAAAAACGGCAACGAAAAAGTGGGTGAAAAACGCTTTTAAAGCTGTTCGCATAAACATATACGTCTAAAGGTTGTAGTGAACTCGTTTATATTTTTTCAATTGACTAAAAAATTTAAACGAATTCAGTGCTAAAATAATCAATCAATTTCTTCAAAGTCAATATAATCACCTACATTTTTAGAAGTGCCTTTTTTCTCGGTAGACTTTTTCTTGATAATCACATCACCCACTCGTTCTTCGTTCATTGGGTTTTGCTGTGCAAATTCGCCAAACTTTTCTTTAAAATGAGCTTCTGTCTTTTTTGCGGCATAACCCATTATTTTAGGAGCGAACAACCTTACCAGTATTTTAAACAGGTAATATACTAGTAGAATAACTAAAATCGTCTTTAAAAAAGCCATAATAATTCAAATAGAATATATCAAAAGTACGATTCTCACGTTGTATTATAAGAAATAACAATAAAAACTAT
>VAPK010253434.1_pt1 | contig 16832 bp, 10 predicted proteins | sample 3395031 | NCBI WGS metagenome assembly VAPK01 (sample SAMN08290443, study PRJNA428436) | hydrothermal vent metagenome | isolation source: Deep-sea hydrothermal vent chimney 1 | place: Pacific Ocean: Juan De Fuca Ridge
CTTTGCAATCTGAATAGGTGAAAATTTACTCTTTCTCATACTGTTTAAAATTAAGATTATTATTCTACTTTTAAACAGTTCGGTTTTTGGGGAAGCTTACACAGGGTTTTCGCCTATAAGTCCCTTTTTTGAGCCAGAATGTGTAGACACAGCAGAAAAAGTGATTACCGGGTACATCAACACCATAAAATCAGGACGTGCACTCAAGGTGTCATTTTGATCTTGTTGGGCATATACGACCTCATTATAATGCGTTCCTAAGGTAGAGGCTAGGTGGCCTCCGGCAGAAAATCCTATAATACCTATTTTATTCGGTTCGATATTCCATTTTTCGGCATTGCCCCTGACCAGTCGCATTGCCCGTTGGGCATCTTGTAAAGGTGCCTTATGAGGTTCTATTATAGATTTCGACACTGGCAACCTGTATTTGACCACTATTGCTGCAATACCTATTGAATTTAACCATTTGGCTATATCTGTACCTTCCCAATCATACGCTAACAATTGATAGCCCCCACCAGGAAAAATAACGACCGCTTCACCTGTTGCATTCCTTTTCGAGGGCAAGAACACATCTATTTCAGGTGTCTGCACATTACGTATTAAAAGGATGTCATGTTTCTCTTGCTTTTCCTTTTCGTTCGTTATACGCTGATTGGGAATTTTATCTGGCCAAAGCGAAAGGGTTTCGTCTTGGCCTATAACCGGCATACAGAAAATCAACATGAAGGATACAGAAATAAGAAATTTGTTTGTCATTGTATTAAATTCTATTGTTTAATTGATTTTCGCCTTCTCTTTATTTTAACTCACCATTCACCCATAATTCCAATTCACCCAAACGCCCTTTAGGTTTTACAATAACCTTTGCATCTTTTGGAACGGTATAATTAAGTAATAAACGATTGCCCATTATTCTCCAAGATACAAAAACCGTTCCTTGCGGATGCGCTACACTACCTTCTGTCCAATTTACAGTTGCTGACTGTGGTTCAATTTCAATGACATCACGATTTAGTTTTTTATAAAAACCCAGATTTACACCTAATACTTCAGACGACAAATAGTAGGTTGGATGCCCGCTCCATGCATGGCTTGAAGTCCCTAAATCACCAGAAATACTAAAGTTCTCCCAGACCGTTGGATTTTCAGTATGTTGTGCCATTGGTCCCCAATGCTTTTTTATAAGTGCTTCGGCTAAACCAGCTTCTCCAGATTGGTATAAGAGTGCAAAGAGGTAAAATGAACTATAAGGGGCAATCTTATTTTGTCGAAAACCTGTAATAATGTTTTGTGTTTCCACTTTTAGCATTTCAATGATTTTTGCTTTTCTAGTTTCATCAGACACATTGTATAAAGCTGGCCAAATACTTGAAGTAAGATGGTGTTTATCAATCAAACTATCATTTTTTATCCCATCCCAATAACTGTTTGTTGATGCATCCCACAGCATCGTATTTATGGCTTTAGTCAGCGCTTTGGCTTCTTTATTAAAAAACAAAGCGTCATCAGGTTTATTTAGTTTTGTTGCCCAATGAGAAATGATATGCATTGATTTCACCACTAAGGCTTGTTGCGCAGTCATCACTGCATCATGTTTGTTTAGCTTAGTCCATTCAATAAATGTACGATTATGGTGTTGTAACCCATTTTTAGTTTTACGTTTTAGATACTGTTGTAAGAGCGATTTGTAATTGTTATAATGCTTTTCTACAAAAGCCCAATCGTCTGTATATTGTAAATAATAATCAAGTGTTACCAAAGTAATCAATGGAAAATCGGCATGTCTGTTTTCTTTATCAGTATACATTTCATCATAATACATATCTTGAAAAATATTTAAGGAATGTTCAAGCAACCGAGTATCTCCACTTACCGCCATGGTAATTGCAGCTTCGGGTAACATATCGCCTGCATACAAACCTCGCTCTCTAAAGGGAGTATCTGTATATGAATCTTCGGCACAGATTTGTAAAGTACGCCAACCAGCATCCCAAATTCTATTGAGTAAAGGGTCAGAACAGGTAAAGCTTCCCACTTGCTCAAAAGGATATACTTGCCGTACCATTCCCACTTTTTCAACGATAGCAGTTTCGCTATTATTTCTGATATTTACTTGTAAATAATGAACGCCGTAAGGTTTAAAAGTCTCATACCTTTTTTTGTTTTTAGATGTAATAAAACGGTGTCCCGCTCCAATTTGACACCTTTTATAGAACCAAGGCCTGTTCTCTTCAACATTCTTTTCTTCGCTAAAACCAATGTCAATAATAGTGCCTTCAGGAAAATCTCCTTCAATAAAAATGCGTCCTAATTGTATTTCTCCCATATCATAAACCAAGGCTGTTCCTTTTTTATGTGTAGGAATGGTCAACGTATTGGAAATACTATTTTTTTGGCTTAGCGGTGCTGTATAATCTATGGCATGCCATGCAATATCCCTTGCAGGGTGATTTGCCGTTTCGTTTCTGTATTGCTCAGTCCAGTTTTTATCTAGCTTCTTTTTTATTGTTTTTAGGGATTGACTCATGTCTAGCCCATCAATAGTTTTATCCTTTTCAAGGATAGGGCCATAGGTTTTGAAAATTTCTTTTGAATCAGAATTTTTTGTAGACGAAATTACGACCCCTTCTCCGTTAGGAAGCGTCATATAATAATCCCAAGTACCCCAAATAACCAATTGTTTGGTTATAAAAAGATTCCATCCTTTGTTTAATTTGAGTTGGTAGTTTTTTCGATATCGATTTTCTTTTTGATTCTTATTTTCTTCAATTTTCACCCCGTTTAAATAATATTCTCCCCACCATAAGCCAGCAGTAATTTCTTTAGCTTTGGGAGCATAAATATAGGTGTAAGCCAACGCTTTATAGCGAATACTATAATCTTCATGGGTTTCATCAATAACAGGAATTCTAAAAGAATAGATGGTTTCTGTGGTATCTAAGGCATACGCACCCATCAATTCTACGGCTATAATTTCTTTTTGTGTTAAATGCGGAATAATACGAGGGGTTAGCTTTCCCCATAATTCTTGGTTTTTTAGGGCAATAGGTATTTTCCAAGTCCTGGTTGGAGTTCCAATAGCATTCCACCCTGTATCTTTTCTTGTGTCAATATTTTCGATGGCTCCGGTTGCAAAAGAGAGTCGGTCAGCTGTTTGGTCATAACCTTCTGATTTTTTGTAGAGCCAACCTTTTTGAATAGATAAATCAATTGTTTTTTTACCATCTTTAATTTCGCCCCATGCAGTAAAACCACCATTATAGTCAAACAATTGAAAGGTGACCATGCCATTACTCAAAGCTTTTACGGCTATAGTATTTTTCCCTTTATTTAGATACGGAGCAATATCATAAGTGTCATAAGTTGGGTTTTTATGAAAAGTTCTAGCTGGACCAAAACCAATATAGATTTCATTTACGTAAAGTGCATAGCGAGAATCAGCATATAAGTTTATACTTGCTTCGCTTGGTCTTTCAGTTAATGTTACATCTCTTCTAAAATAGACATACTCGTTACGTTCACTGCCTTCAGTATTTGTCCAAACTAGAGGTATGTTTTGTGCATTTAAATCAAAATTCTGTAAAAACAGAACAAAAACAAAAATATGTACTATCGTTTTTAATATTAATGTCTTTTTCAAATCATACTATTTTTGAAAATACATAATGAACTCGTTTAAACTTTTGTTGCTGCCCTTCAAAATAAGACTAAGAGATAGTTTTTTCACTGTCTAGTTTTTAAAAGGTCAGGAATATTCAATAGCTAAACCGACTTATAAAATTAATCTCCCGTAATTTTATTATTGATAAGACTTTTCATACTCAGGCAAGGTTTCTTTGGCTCTTTTTCTAATAAAGTGCCTCAATGCCTCTAACTCATCATCTGAAATATCTGGAAATGAGGGCATGCCCATTTCGTTTTTAGCACCATCCCTGACCACCAAAGCAAATACTTCTTTACTTAGCGGTATGGGAGACGCTCTAAGATCGGGTGCCATTCCACCACTAAACATATTATCACCATGACAAAGAAAACATTTCCAATATTCGTTCATTCCTTTAGTGGCCTTTTCTTCGTTAATTTTAAAATCATCAGGAACAATAGGTTTTGGAAAATGACGAGGAGGTAAAGCGGGCATATCTGCCGTTCCTTCTAAAGAGAACGTAATCAATCTTCTAGTATGTGTATTGTAAGACCATCCTAAATTGTAGGCATCTAATCCTCCACGAGCATAACCTCCGCCAAAGCCAACCAATAGCGAAATGTACTGCCTGCCATTTATTTTATACGTAATTGGCGGAGCAGAAATACCTAAGCCAGCATCAAACTCCCAAACTATTTCACCGGTTTTTGCATTATAAGCTAGTAATTTTCCATCAGACCTACCTTGTAAAACAAGATTGCCACCAGTGGTTAAAATACCAGCATTCCAAAAATCTTTTTGTGGAATTGACCAAACTTTCTTTTGCGTAACAGGATCTATAGCCTCCAAAGAAGATGGATGGTCACTCAATTGTTTATCTGCTGGAGACAAATTTACACCAATCCCCCCAGAAAATTCTTTTGACTCCCAACCTTCATACACTACACCTTCATCTGAATACTTGTCAGCCCTGTGTAACGTAGGAATATAGACTAAGCCAGTTTGCGGACTGTATGCCATGGCATGCCAACTATGACCTCCCCAAGAATCTGGTGCAATATCTATTGGCCTTTTATCATATCTTGCTCCGTCTACCAATACGGGTTTACCAGTTTTTAAATCTATATGCGATGCCCATGTTACTTCTGTAAAAGGCTCTGCAGAAATCAGTTTACCCGTTTTCCGATTGATTACGTAAAAGAAACCATTTTTTGGAGCATGTAAAATAGCTTTTACATCTTCACCCTTGATTTTTAAATCGGCCAGAACAATATCCATAGTAGAATTGTAATCCCAAGCCTCACCCGGTGTAGTCTGGTAATGCCATAAATATTCTCCAGTATCAGGTTTTACGGCAACTATAGAACATAAAAATAGATTGTCATCAACCTTAGGGCTTCTAATTCTAGCATTCCATGGCCCTCCATTTCCTGTACCGAAATACAGTACGTCAAGTTCTTCATCATAAGTAAATCCGTGCCAAGCATTTCCTCCTCCTCCATTTTTCCACCATTCACCATTCCAAGTTTTTGCTGCCATTTCCATCGCTTCATTTTCAAATCCATCAGCAGGATTTCCTGGAACAACATAAAATTTCCATAATTCTTTTCCTGTTTCAGCATCATAACACGTAACGAAACCTCTAGCAGGGCCTGCTTCTGACCCTCCATTACCTATCAAAACTTTACCTTTAAATGCTTTGGGTGCTCCTGTAATATTCAACGATCTATTAGGGTCAAAAGTAACCGCTGTCCATATTTCTTTCCCAGTTTTTGCATCAATACCAATCAATCTACCATCCCATGTAGCCGTGAAAATTTTCCCTTCATAAAAAGAAATACCTCTACTGTGCGCCCAACCTACCTGTCGTTTTCCTTTAATGGCATCTCTTACTTTCGGGTCAAAACTCCACAAGATCTTACCAGAAACAGCATCTACTGCTCTAATAATATTCATGGTACCCGTAAAGTACATAACACCATTAACTACCAGTGGCGTGGATACTAAACCAACATCATTGGGCAGATCCAAAAACCAATCTACTTTTAAATTGGCAACGTTGCTCACATTTACATCCTCTATAGGACTAAATCGTCTTTCGTTGTGAGTTCTTCCGTAAGCAAGCCAATCAGAAGTTTGACTTTCATCAGCAATTGCTTTATCATCAATTACCTTGTCATGCTTTTTTTCTTTTTTCTCACATGAAGTGATAAAAATAATACTTGCTAGTACTGGAAGTATATTCTTGATTAAATTGCTTTTCATATAAAATAAGTTTTCATAGATAATAAATACTAATTTAAAATAGCTGTAGGTCATTAGTACCCGGTATTAATGCTATTTCTTTTTTATTCCATTTAAACACTCCCGTAATTCCTTTTGGAAGTGTGACTTGTCCATTAAGCCTTCCTTTATTATCTAAACTTAGGTTTATAGAAATGTTTCCGTTAACAGTTGGATAATTCGTTTTTAAACTTTTTAACTCGCCTAAATTCGGTGCGATTTCTACTGTTTTAAACCCTGCCCCGGTAGCTTTGATTCCCGCTACAAAATTGAAATAAAAATACACAGGATGTGCCGTCCAAGGGTGAATTTCAGAACGTGGATGTTGTTCAATTCTCTTTTCTGGTGTACCAGACATTCCCATGTTTATAATATCCTTCCAAGGTTGTAATTCTTTGGTGAAATCGCCAACTTTAGTTTTTTCCATGGCTTCAAAAAGATAGAAAAGGTAGAAAAGATTAGCTACACTATCAAAATGCGTATTGTCATCTAGCATAGTTTGCATTAAAGCTTTGTTTTCTTCTTCAGAATGTGCACCGCACAATACCGCCAAAACACTAGCACGTTGGTCATAAAATGTTTTTTCTGGGTCGTCAGCATAAATACCTTTGGCAGTATCAAAACATAATTTTCTAGTGATTTCTGCATATTTTATTCCTTGATCGCGATATACTTTAGCTTTTGCACGATAGCCTAACCAATCCATAATATTAGCTGCGTTTTGAAGTGTATACGAATAATTAAGTGTCAAAATAGCCGAATTTCCATCTTTGTTCACCTCAGAATTTCCGCCTTTAGGCAAGTACCAGTCAATAAACATTTGATATTCTGAATCTCCAACCAATCCATTCTCATTAATAAGCGATTCGTAATAATCAAATACCTCTTGAATTTCTCCTATATATGATTCAATCAATTTTTTATCGCCTTCAAGCATCATTAAGTCGTGTAACATATCAATCCACATTAGTGAATATGTTGGGTGTACAAATGTGGCTTTTAGCGGATAACAACTCGTAATATTACCATCTGGCAAACGAGAATTGTTAAACTGTTCCATGGCACTTTTAAAATAAGTAAGATCGCCTGTAAGTGCTGTCCATCCTTTTAAATGCGGACGTAAATCACCAACATACTGCATTTGTTCGTAATAAGCATCGCTCATTAAATTATCTTGAGCGCAGATTTTCAACGTATGCCAACATAAATCTAAAACTTCTTGATAAAGCGGGTTTTCAGTTTCAAAAGATGCCTTTACAGGAAATGCAGTGTCAGAATAAATATTGTAATAATCGTCAATAACAAGCGGCTCATCTTTGGTTTCAATCTCTAATTGAATAAAACGGAAGGCTCTAAACCAAATAGGCTGAAAAACTCTATTTTTGCCTCCATCCATCACATAAATATCGCTAATTCCTTTAATGACTTTGCCTTCCAATTCATTACGATTGCCTTTTTGATTGTTGGCATCGTACATGGCTTCAGAATATTTGATTTTGATTTGCGCATCTTTACCTCCAGAGAGATGCAATTTCGGATAACCAAGTGTAACATAACCTTGATCGATTAAAATGCTACGCTTTGAATTGGCAGGTATTTCTAATGCTTTACTACCAAAAGTAAATCTTTTGTTGATTGCTTTTATATCAGATCTAGCAACTTTGGTAAATGGTTCTTTTCTATTGGTTTGGATTGCCGTGGTCCGTGGTTGTAGAATCCAACCATGACCCCAACCAGCTGTTATTTTTGGTTGAGAAAAAATTTCAGCAGCATATTTCCATTTGCTATCATCAAAATCAGCTTGTTGCCATCCCCAAGGATATTTATCAGCTTCTATTAAGTCAGTAGGATTTGCTGCATAAAAACCCCCGACAATTTCACCGCCACCACGCCAAAAAACAGTTTTTTCATGTACAGCTTCGTTTTTTAGAACTTTCCATTGGTCATTATTGTCAGTATTGATGACTTGTTCTTTTTTAGAATTTCCTTGTAATAAAAAACCTGTCTTATATGAAATTATCGCATGGCTACGTTCAACACCCCAGTTCATAACTTCAGCGGCTATTGTATTCTTTCCTTTTTGAAGAAAAGGGGCTAGATCTAATGTTTCGTAGCGCCAATGGCGTACATCGCCCGCCTGTGGCCCATAACAAACTTCTTTTTCATTTACATACAGACGATATCTATTGTCACCACTTACATGCACGATAAATGCTTCTGGTTTTGCGTCAAGCGCAAAAGTCTTTCTAAGGTGAATCGATCCGTAAGCTGTTTTGTCAATATCAGGGTGTGTTATCCATTTTGAATTCCATTCTACGGGGTACTGTGGTAACGTATGATTTGGGTATTGGGCGTAAATACTATTTAATTGAAATGATAATAAGACTATCAATAAAAATATCGATTTTGTTGTTTTCATTAGGTTATTTTTCATTGTTCAATTTATAACTATTCGTCAATCCTATTTATATTTTACACTACTGCTTTTTATTCTTGAGATCATTGCCGAATCAACTTTTCCAGTTTTTCGAAATTTTGATAAATTTTCCATGGATCATCTGTATTACTTTGAAAATCAACAAGTTTTGATTCGTATATTTTCACCATACTTTCAAATGCAGGGTCATTCGCTAAATTATTGATTTCATCAGGGTCGTTCATCAAATCATACAGCTCATATTTTGGTCGTTGCAGATAATCCTTTATTTTTCTTTTTCCGATATGGGTAAGTTTGTTTTCTTCTACCAACTCGATAAAACTATTTGTTTCTACTCCTAGATGAAAAGGCTTCTGGTATTCTAAATTCCATATGAATTTATACTGCCGATCACGAATCATACGCATGGGATAGTACATTTGAATCTCATGAAAGGTATGTGAGGCATAAATAGTGTCAAAACCTACACTTTTTTCTTTGTCTAACTGGCTTTTAAAAGAACGCCCATGAAAACCGTACTTGGAGATATCAACGCCTGCAAAATCTAATAATGTAGGTGTGATATCTGTAAAACTAATCATGGCATCGGTTACTACATTTTGTTTGCTTTGAAACGGATTCCGAAACACAAAAGGCAATTTAATACCTGGCTCATATAAATTTACTTTAGCGCCTGGGAATGGTCTGCCATTGTCTGAAGTGAATAAGATGATGGTATTCTCCCATTGCCCTGTCTCTTTTAAAATTTGTGTTAGTTTCAGCAAGACTTTATCCGCACGTTGTGTAGACATATAATATTTTGCTAGTTCTTCTCTAATAGCTGGAACATCAGGTAAATGTTCAGGCACAATAATATTTTCAGGATTGATAGTGTCCGAGCCTTCTCTATAATAAGGTGCGTGTGGTTCAAAAGTGGCGAAATACATAAAAAATGGACTCTCTTTTTGAGTGATAAAGGTTCTCATATCTTCTGCTAATACTTCTGGTGCACGCGTATTGGCAAAAGGATATTTAGGTGATTCGTTAAAAGGTCTCCAAACCTGATCTGGATAATCAGCTTTTTTTGGATGGTAATCATCAAAATGAAAAACAGCTTCAGGGGCTAGGTGATATTTGCCTACACGCATCGTTCTATACCCCACACTATCTAAAATAATAGGTAAAGATTTTATGTTTTTAAATGCCGAAAAATGGAATTCAAAATGCGAATGCCCATATTGACCATTGGCATGGTTTTGTTTACCTGTTAAAATTACTGAGCGGCTTGCAGAGCAGGATGGCGTAGTACAAAAAGCATTTGTAAACCGAGTGCCCTGTGTTGCTAATGTATCAATACCTGGTGTTTTTATCACCGTATTTCCATAGCAACCCACATCGTTTGTACCTAAATCATCTACCACAAATAAAATGATATTGGGTCTTTCTTTTGATGTGACCTTATTGTTTCCAACTACACCAGTTTGCTTTTTATCTTTTTTCATACAAGAGGTATTGAAAATGATAAGAAGTACTGTTAGCGTGTAAAAAAAATACTTTTTCATGAAATCATTTTTCTACAAAAAAAACCTATATTCTATTAATGAAAGCTTTGACCAATAAATTCAAGAGCATCACTGATACCGCTTCGCCAATATGCCCAATTATGCGCCCCGTTACGCATTCTGAATTCATGTGGAATCTTAAGGTCTTTCAATAGAACATGGATAGCTGCATTACCTTTATACAAAAAATCATCATCGCCACAATCAAAATAATAACGCACAGATTTTATTTTTTCTACGTCAAGTTTTCTCAATAAATGTAAAGGGTTGTTCGCAACCCAATGTTCGGTCAACCGCTTTTTACCTTTTAAACCTTTGCCGTACATCACCGCTTCTGTTCTATCCCATCTTTCTTGACTCTTAGAAATAACCTCTTCTTCTGTGTAAATAGCTGCACTTAGTGGAGCACTGGCAGCAAATAAACCAGAATGTTTGAGCGCCAACACAAAAGCTCCGTAGCCTCCCATAGATAAACCGGCAATACCACGATATCGCTTTTTTGCCCTAATTCTATAGGTTGACTCTATGTATGGTAAAAATTCTTCAATAAACATATCTTCGTACCGTACTTTACCATCATGGTCATTGATATACCATGTGACCCCGGCATCAGGCATTACCACGATCATTGGTGGAATTTTTCCTGAAGCGATATCTTCATCCAAAATTCTATTGACCTCACCAAACTGTACCCAAGCGGTTTCATCATCGGTATAGCCGTGCAATAAGTACACAACAGGGTATTTTCGTTCTGAGACATCGTAATCAGCTGGTATATAGACAGAGAAATTTACACTGTCTTTTAGTAATTTACTATTCATGGAAAGTCCTTCTATGATTTTACCCTGTTGTGCAAATGAAATACCAATTCCAACAACTAAAGTTAAAAATACAGTGATTACCTTTTTCATTTTTTTTATTTTCTGTAAGTTCATAAATATATAAAGCGAATATGACTATCCTATCCTGCTCTATCATGTTAGTACAGGATACTTTTGTACTTAAAAATAGTTTACATTGCAATGTATGTATTATCATTAAATAAAACCTTTTCCATGTACTCCAGAAACGTCTTATCAATTTTCATGTTTATTTCTTTTTTGCTGACTTTGGGTTCTTGTGAATCTCCAAGTCCAAGTAATTGGGAACTCCTTTCCCCCAATGGAAAAATAAAAATCAGTATTGACAATACATCAAAAGATTCAGTAAGTGCATTAAGCTATCGCATAGAAAGAGTACAAGGTGATAGTCTGATAGCTGTAATTGGTCAATCTCCTCTTGGCCTAATTAGAAATGATAATTCGTTTTATAAAAATCTAATCTTTGTAGATGAGGAGAAACACACCAATTTAGAAGACTCATATACACTGAAAACAGGAAAAAAATTGCGCGTTGAAAATACGTTCAATGAAACAGTACTTCAATTTAAGAATGCAGATGAACAGCCCATTGATATTGTTTTTCGTTCTTATAATGATGGTGTTGCCTTTCGTTATAAATTCTTAGAAAAAGATACTATCAAATATACAATTACTAAAGAATTAAGTGGTTTTGCCGTACCTCAACAAAAAACATGGATGCAGCCTTATGATTCTGTCCGAAAATATGGACCTGCCTACGAAAAGATATTCAAGAATGGTGATAATCTAAAAAATCAAGACGACGCTCCTTTTGGATGGTGTTTTCCGGCATTAATGAAAACAAAAAACAATTGGGTATTATTAACCGAAGCCGATTTAGAAGCCTCTTATTTTGGCGCACATTTAACCCAACAAGATGAAAATGGAGTTTTTAATATTACCATGCCTTTAGAAGGAGAAGCAATGGGTTTTGGAAAATCGCAACCGAGTTCAACCCTACCTTGGGCAACACCATGGCGTATCATAATGCTGGGAGAATCATTGGGAACGGTTATAGAATCAAATATCGTGACCAATTTGAGCAAGCCTAATGTGTTAAAAGATACAGATTGGATCAAGCCTGGTAAAGCCTCTTGGAGTTGGTGGTCGAGTGTAGAAGACGAAAGAGAGTTAGGTACATTGATTCACTTTGTAGATTTTGCAGTAAAAATGAAATGGGAATATTCGTTGGTAGATGCTGCTTGGCATAACATGGCAGAGGGAGAGATGGACAGTTTAGTAAATTATGCTAACTCAAAAAATATTGGACTTTTACTTTGGTATAATTCAGGTGGAGCACACAACGTAATTGAGCATGGGCCCCGTGGTTTAATGGATAATCCTGAACGTAGAAAAGCAGAGTTTAAAAGAATACATAAATTAGGTATTAAAGGAATTAAAGTAGATTTTTTACAGAGCGACAAACCATTTATGATAGAACAATACATAGATATAATTAAAGATGCTGCCAAAGAAAATCTGCTAGTCAATTTTCATGGTTGTACGATACCAAGAGGGTGGCGAAGAACCTATCCGAATTTAGTAAGTATGGAAAGTGTAATGGGTGCAGAATCTTATCGCTATTCTAAAGAGTTTTCAGAAAAAAGCCCTGCCTTACATACTATTTATGCAGCTACAAGAAATGTAGTTGGCCCGATGGATTATACACCCGTCACTTTCTCTAAAAGCAATTTTCCACATCTGACCAGTTATGCCCATGAACTGGCACTGTGTATAGTTTTTGAATCAGGGATTACCCATTTTGCAGATAAAATCAGCACCTACGAAAATGCACCGGGTTATGTTCAAGACTTTTTAAAAACAATACCTGTAACTTGGGATGAAATTAAATATTTAGATGGAACTCCAGGAAAGGAAATGGTATTGGCAAGACGTAAAGGAGAGGTATGGTATGTTGGTGGAATCAATGGAGAAAATAGTAATAAGAAAATCACGGTAAACATAGCTGATTTAGGCGCAAATAAATATGAGGTCGCTCAAATAATGGATGGAGGAACAAATACTGAATTCGCTCAAAAAACCGATACATTGAACGGCAAGGGTTCTTTTACTGTCAAAATGCTATCCTATGGAGGGTTTGTTGCGGTTTTGAAGAAATAAACTGATATGTTTAGGTATTTAGTTTTTCTGGTGGAATCTTGTACTAAACCGATCAGAATCTAATTCTCAAAGCTATCGTTTAGTTGAAACACCAAATGCCCCTATAAAACTATGAGAAAAATAAGGAAGGTTTTTCTAGAATGGAATAATACGTCAAACCTTTTTCGATATTTATGATAACATTTCCTCTCCTAACCAATTATTCATAATATTACCGTACAAAAGAAACCGTATGCTCATTCTAAAAGAAGCTACCTCAAAAGCCGACCTGAAAAAGTTCGTAAAATTCCCGTTTTCGCTCTATAAAGATTCTCCCTATTGGGTACCCCCAATTATTAAAGATGAACTGGAAACCTTTGACAAGACCAAAAACCCTTCTTTCAAAAATGCTGAGGCTTGGTTCTTTCTGGCTTATAGGGGCAATGAAATAGTTGGGCGCGTGGTGGCCATCATCAATCATCTTGAGGTCAATGACCAAAATGTAAAAAAAATGCGTTTTGGCTGGTTTGATTTTATTGATGATACTGCCGTTTCTGAAGCACTTTTGAACAAGGTCGCCGAAATAGGAAACCAACGCCAATTGGAGTTTATGGAAGGGCCGGTTGGTTTTTCAAACTTGGACAAGGTAGGGGTGCTTATTGAAGGCTTTGAACATATAGGTACTATGATTACCTGGTACAACCATTCATATTATATGAACCATTACGAACGGTTGGGTTTTGTTAAGGAAAAAGGGTATGAAGAGAATAAATTTCCCTTCAGCAATGTAAAACCAGTGTTATTCTTAAAAATACAAACACTGATAAAGAAACGTTATGGGCTGCGGGAGATCAACTTTACAAAAACCAAAGAGGTATTGCCCTTGACAGATCAGATGTTCGACCTCTTTAACGAGTCTTATGCCCCTCTTTCTTCTTTTGTGCCCATTACCAATGTACAAAAGGCATACTTCAAGAAAAAGTATATTAGTTTTATCAACCCTGAGTACATTAAGTTCATTGTGGATAAGAACGATAAACTCGTCGCTTTTTCCATTGTGATGCCTTCCTTTTCCAAGGCACTTCAAAAAGCAAAGGGAAAATTGTTTCCCCTTGGAATATATCACTTGCTAAAGGCTAAAAAAAACAGTAAAGATGTTACTTTTTATTTAATAGGGGTACACCCTGACTATCAGAACAAAGGGGTTACCGCTATAATATTTAATGAATATTACAAAACATTTGCAGAAAAGGGTATAAAAATGTGTTACCGCACACCAGAATTAGAAGAAAACATCGCAATAAAACAAATGTGGAAGCATTTTAATCCTGTAATTTACAAGCGCAGATATACCTATCGAAAGAATTTGAAAATTGATTAATGTCGTAATTTGCTGATTGACACATTTTAAATTTAACAAATTTTTACATTGATTTACTACTCCCCCATAGCCGCAGAAACCGCTGCAGACAACCTTTTATACGTACCGTTCTCTAATCGATCACGAATGGCGGAAAATGCATCTAAAGTAATCTCAATATCCTCAAAAGTATGCGTAGCAGTAGGAATCATCCTTAATAAAATCAATCCTTTAGGTACTACAGGATAAACCACTATAGAACAGAATACTCCGTAATTTTCTCGCAAATCTTTTACTAGGGCCATCGCTTCTGGAATACTCCCCTTTAAGTACACAGGGGTAACACAACTTGAAGTGGTGCCAATATCAAAACCTTTTTCTTTAAGTCCGTTTTGAAGTGCGTCCACGTTTTTCCAAAGTTTTGCTTTTAACTCTGGCATGGTACGCAACATATCCAACCGCTTTAATGCTCCTTTTACGTATAGCATCGGCAATGATTTTGCGAACATTTGCGAACGTAAATTGTATTTTAGATAATCTATAATCTCTTTATCTGCTGCTAAAAATGCCCCTATACTCGCCATTGATTTAGCAAAGGTGGCAAAATACACATCGATATCGTCTTGAACCCCTTGCTCCTCTCCTGCTCCTGCACCGGTTTTCCCTAAAGTACCAAAACCATGCGCATCGTCAACGAATAACCTAAACATGTATTTTTTCTTTAGGGCAACGATCTCTTTGAGCTTACCTTGCTGACCCCGCATACCAAATACACCTTCAGAGATCACTAGAATTCCGCCTCCGGTCTGTTCTGCCATTTTGGTAGCTCGATTTAGGTTCTTCTCCAAGCTCTCCATATCATTGTGCATAAAGGTAAAACGCTTGCCCATATGCAAACGAACACCGTCTATGATACAGGCGTGAGAGTCTACATCGTACACGATAATATCGTCTTTAGAGACCAAGGCATCAATGGCCGACACCATTCCTTGATAACCGAAATTCAATAAATAAGATGATTCTTTTTGTACAAAAGCAGCTAATTCTTGCTCTAATTGTTCGTGAAACTCGGTATGACCGCTCATCATACGTGCACCCATCGGGTATGCCGCACCGTACTCGGCAGCTGTATCACCGTCGATTTTTTTTATCTCGGGCAAGTTGGCCAAACCTAAATAATCATTGATACTCCAAGTAATAACCTCTTTGCCTTGAAACTTCATGCGATTTGAAATGGGACCTTCCAATTTTGGAAAGACAAAATACCCCTCTGCCTGAGAGGCCCACTTACCTAAAGGTCCTTTATTCTCTATAATCCGATCGAATATATCTCTCATCTACCTCTGTTGAATTGTCATCAATAATGATACTTGGTACTGCAAAAATATAGATTTTTAGCTTGTGTTCATAATTTGTTTTTAGACGAAAAAAGACAATGAACATAACGTCATTGCCTTTTACATCTTAAATAATTTTACAATGCTTATCTAATGACCTGTATTTGTTGGGTTTCTTCTACGTCATTACTGTTAAGGAATCCCTGATCTTCCATCCATTGATCACTATATATCTTACTCATATAACGTGAACCATGGTCGGGAAACAATATGATCACATTGCTGTTTTTTTTGAATTTACCCTCAACGTTCAGTTGTTTTACCGCCTGCATTGCCGCACCACAGGTGTAGCCAGCAAAAATACCCTCAGTTCTCGATATTTCTCTTGCTGTATGGGCACTCTCTTCATCGGTAACCTTGATAAATTCGTCAATAATCTCAAAATCGGTCGCCCCTGGAATCAAGTTCTTCCCTAAACCTTCTATACGGTACGGATAAATCTCATCAGTATCCAACTCCCCAGTTTCATGGTATTTCTTCAATACCGAGCCAAAAGCATCAACTCCGATGATTTCGATATCGGTCCCGACTTTTCGGGATTGTTCCTTTAAAAAACGGGCCGTTCCTGAAATAGTGCCCCCTGTACCACTACAAGCAATAAAATGGGTAATATTACCATTGGTCTGCTCCCATATTTCTGGCCCAGTCGTTCTATAATGGGCCTCTATATTCAGCTCGTTGAAATACTGGTTGATATAAACAGAGCCTTTGATTTCTTCATGCAGTCTTTTGGCTACCTGATAATAGGATCTAGGGTCATCGGCACTTACATGTGCAGGACATACATATACCTTCGCACCCATAGAGCGAAGCATATCGATCTTGTCTTTTGATGATTTTGAGCTTACCGCCAATATACACTCATACCCCTTGATGATACTTACCATCGCAATACTAAAACCAGTATTGCCCGAAGTTGTTTCTATAATCGTACTGCCTTTGGTCAATATACCTTTACGTTCGGCTTCTTCAATGATAAAAGCCGCTATACGGTCTTTTGAGGAATGACCAGGGTTAAAGGCCTCTACTTTGGCATAAAAATTACCCGCAAAACCAGCCGTAATAGCATTTAATTTGATAAGGGGCGTATTTCCTATAAGCTCTAGGATACTGTTGTGGGCTTTTATTTTATCTTTCTTCATATTGAAAATCCAAGTTTCAAGTTTCAA
>VAPK010149294.1_pt1 | contig 16830 bp, 15 predicted proteins | sample 3395031 | NCBI WGS metagenome assembly VAPK01 (sample SAMN08290443, study PRJNA428436) | hydrothermal vent metagenome | isolation source: Deep-sea hydrothermal vent chimney 1 | place: Pacific Ocean: Juan De Fuca Ridge
CCAAATAAAAAAACATTATCATCAACTGCTCATTGCTTAACTTACTGGTATTGGGCCAGACCCATTTAACTTAAAAAAGGTGATCCTGATATGTTAGAAAAGAAACAAGAGGCAGATATTCTATTAACGAAAATAAAAACCAAGCGGCAGGAACTAGCGAATTATCTTGCCAAGTACGAACCGCGACATTCGCTACTGATTAATTCATCTATTATTTTTGGCGCTTTGACTGTGGCGTTAACAGCGGGACCCGGTGTGGGTGGCAGCAAGTTCATTGATACTATGAATAATGCCATGTCATTCAGCATCCCGGTCTGGCAACTTCTCTGTCTAATCGCAGCAATCCTCTCCGTTGCGGTCGTTATTGTCAATGGTATGTTGAAATCTCAAAATCTCACATCAAAAATTACCAGTGCTAAAAGCTGCACAGCAAAACTTGAAGGTCTGGAAACATTATTGGAATTGCAGCAAATGGACGTAAAACAGGCAGCGCCTCTCTATACACAGTATATATCTGAAGTCTCTCACGTATAGTAAAGTTCACGTATGAAAAGCGCTGTCATCTCAACCCTTATTTGAATTAAGAGCTTGAATTAAGAGCTATTGAGTTAATAGTTAAAATGTATACAAAAGATTAATCGCTGTTTCAGTATCAGTCTTTTCAATACCAGGCTGAACGTCTGATGTGCGCTTGACGACGTAAGACAAACCCAGGGCAAAATTACCCATCATCTGCACCGTTAAACCCGTTATGGATTTATACACATCAAAACTATCTGCAAACTCAGCACTAAGCTCCTGATTAAAATTGGATTTCTCCCGAAACTCCCACACGTACTTTGTCGCGAGCCTGCCCATACTCTCGGTATCCTCACTTTCTCTTTCTATCCTAAATCCCTTTAAACCTACACCGGCACCAACATCCAGCGTCATCGTGGGATAATCGTTCAGATAACGATGGCCTATACCAACCGCTATGGTGTATTGATAATCAAAACCACTGAATTTAACTTTATCGTAATCAGCCCGTCCAAATACATAACTGTGCTCTTTATATTTATAATCACTCTTACCGGCAATATAATACTTTTCGGCATCCTTGACATCATTACTACTCGAACTCAGTGCCGTCGCGTTGATATGATGTCGCCACTTTTCTTTTTCAAGCGTAGCCTCTGCTTTTGCGTTGAACTTGCTAGTGTCTGTATTGCCCGTTGTCGCGGCATAACCCGCGCCAACCTCACCTTTCCAACCTAATATCTTTTCATCTACCGCCAGCACCAGACTTGATGTAAAAATCAGCCCCAATGCCAATAATATTTTTCTTGTAATAAACATGAATTTTTCCTTATTTTTCTTTATTTGTCTGCATTATTGTTAGTATGCACATCCATTTGTGGATAGGGAATTGAGATTCCATTTTCATCAAACGCTAATTTTATCTTTTCTGTCAGATCAAACAAAACTGACCAGTAGTCTTCACTCTTGACCCAGGGACGCACATTAAAATTAACGCTACTGTCCGCCAGTTCAGCGACCGCGATCAATGTTTCAGGCTCTTTGAGTACACGCTCATCGGCATCAATAATGCCCTTCATAATGTCCCGCGCTTTCTTGATATCATCGTCATAACCAATACCAAACACCATATCAATACGACGCGTGGGTTTGGCCGAATAATTGGTTATTGCGCCACCATAGATTGCCCCGTTAGGCATAATAATCTCCTTGTTATCCCCAGTGCGCAGCGTCGTGCTGAAAATACCAATGTTTTCTACAACCCCCGTAACCCCCCCGGCATCAATAAAATCGCCGGTATTAAAAGGTCGAAACACAATCAGCATGACACCGGATGCAAAATTTTGTAATGATCCCTGCAGCGCCAAACCAATAGCCAAACCCGCCGCACCGATTAACGCGATAAGTGATGTTGTATCAACGCCTAACTGATCCAGGGCTGCGATCACAACAAATAATATAAGTACTGTCGATACGATTGACAATACAAAATTAATCAAAATCTCATCGGTTTTTGCGCGCAACAACAACTTGCGCATGATGCTGACAATAAGTTTGACAACTAATTTCCCGACGATAAATATGATTAACGCCATTGAAATATTTATACCCCAAGGGATAATATAGGTATTCAAAATTTGCGTGAGATCAAAGTTTTCAATCATGATGTTCTCCAGTAATTTCCCAAGATTTCAGGTAAGATAATTTGTGATTTATAATATTTATTGTGAATTCTGGACAGTCTCTTCCATAATCCCCTGTTACACGTACAGTTGTCGCTAAGAGCTTACTTCTTCAAAATAAACTTACATTTCTGCTTGCCAATTTATCTCGCGCTGCTGCCTTGCTCATCAGATGATGAATGCCAGCCCCAACTAAAGAAGGCGTGTTATATCACTGACTAGCAATATAACAACGCCTCAACGTTCCTTCACAAAAATTGTCTATCGAGACAATATATGCATTTCAACACGACGATTTTTCGCCCGCCCCTCTTTGGTATTGTTATCCGCTATTGGATTGGCTGGGCCATAGCCTTTCGCTTGCAGATTACTGCTAGCCACGCCGTTTTCTACCAGATAACGTACTACGGATTCCGCCCGCTGCTGCGACAGCGCTTCGTTAAATTGACGCGGTCCACGATCATCAGTATATCCAGCCACTTCAACAACTAACTCTGGATTTTTTCGCAAAGTCGCCGCCACTTCATCGAGCTTGATGCTGGATTCATCCGTCAGTTCGGATTTTCCGAAAGCGAAGTTCACGCCATCAAGCACAACGACATCAGGAATCACGCACCCATTGATATCCACTTTTTTACCCGCTTCCGTGTTGGGACAACGGTCCTTGCTATCCTTTACACCGTCGCCGTCACCATCACCGTCCAACTTACAACCACGCTCATCCACTGCAACACCTGACGCTGTCTCAGGACAATCATCCGCAGCATCCGGCACACCATCGCCATCGCCATCACTCACTACCACACAACCATTCTCATCGACTGTTACGCCCTGTTTCGAACCCGGACAACGATCCTTACTATCCTTTACGCCATCGCCATCGCTATCAAGTTCACAACCCTGAGCATCGACTGATGCACCAGGCGGTGTAGAAGGACATTTATCTGTCTCGTCAGGCACACCGTCGCCATCGCCATCCACGGGTGGAGCAACCTTGCGCGCGCCTAACGGGATAGCAATGCCGAGGTTCACCACCCAATCGTTGAATCTATCTTCTGTGGGTACGCTGGTATCGTCGCTATCAACACGGTAACGCACATCACCCCGTAACCGAAAATTGTTGTCAGTCAACTGATGAAAGAACCCGAAGCCGATGTTGGCAACCGGATTGGTCTCCGTCACATTTTGATATTCTGTACGTAACCCGCCCACACCAAACACGGCATAGGGTGAGAAGGAAGGACCGCGATTGAAAAAATACAATCCGTCAAACAATAATCCACGCTGTTTAAATTCGTCAACAGAGCTGTTCTCGAGTTCCAATTGATCAGTCACACCGCTGATTTCAAGGCTCCACCGTTCGTTTAACGCTTTACCCAAACCTAGCTGAAAACCAACATCATCATCAGCAAGCCTATTGCTGTCCGCACCGATATAGGATACCGAGGGCGCTAAATACCAACGATCATCAAGTTCACTGGCACTAACCACTTGACATAACATCATTGCAATTGCACTAAAATAAAATGGGATGACCCGAATCCATTTATTCACTCTTAAACCTCCATTCTTAGATTTATTATTAACTTAGTTTTTTCAAACACAACGGAATACAAATTCTCAGCCCATCACCTCGCAACGTTACTTGCAGAACATACTTATGGATCGGAAGAGCACAAAAAAACATTTATCGGATCCTAACATTATTGTTCTATGATAATCCACCACTACTTTCAAGTTACTTTCAACCCCTGTGACAGAATGTTTGTAGCCTCTTTTTAGTTTAATTGGACTAAATTTTTTTAATTCAATCAAACTATGAAAGAGGCTGCAAAATGAATAAAAAACCGGCACGCGATTTTAGAAAACCATTTCAATTTAATATTAGAGAACAAGCATTTCAAAAAGCATTAACGCACGGGACGACAATGTTCGATCGGGTTTGTTGAATGGTATAACCAACATCAACACAGCGGTATTAGCACAACGATAGTGTATGAAATAGCAACGGAAAAGGCACACCGAACACCCAGATCAGATGCTGAAGTGATTATTTACTTAGTTGAGCAACTCGGATAATGCTTCAAAGGAGTCAATTACTGCATCCGGATTCGCATCTCGAATATCATTCCCATGGTTGTAACCATAACTCACACAGACTACATTAAATCCCGCGGCGCGGGCCGCCTTCACATCACTAATAGAATCACCGAGTAGCATTGATTTTTCGGGTAATACAGAAAAATTTTTAGCTGCATGTAACAATGGCATTGGGTCAGGCTTTTTTCTGGGTAACGTGTCACCGCTGATAATAATGCTAAAATAACTGTGCAAACCCAAGGTGTTAAGTAACGGCAATGTAAATTGTTCTGCCTTGTTGGTCACACAGCCTAACTTGAATCCCTGTTGCGTTAACCAATCAAGCCCGGCCATCACACCGGGATAAACGCGACTGCGTTTACTGTTATTTTCCTGGTATAGCGCAATAAAAATCGGATAAGCCTTGTCAAACAATTCTTTCTCAGGTTCGCCATCGAGTTGGCCAGTCAGAGCGCGCCGTACCAGGCGTTCCACGCCATTACCGACCCACTCCCGCACCTTGTCCTCACCCTGTGCCGACAGTGACAATGTCTGCATCATAGTATCAACACAAAAAGCCAGATCAGGCACACTGTCAACCAGCGTGCCGTCAAGATCAATAAGAACTAAATCGGGTTTATCAAAAAGCATAAGGGGACATTAAACTCTATGTTTTGAAATGTTTTGAATCAGTGTTTCGAACCAGAAAAACACAAACTATGAGCCTATCTGCTGGCTTGTGCCAACTCTGAGCGCATCGCGTCTATCGTTGCCTTATAGTCGTCGGTATTAAAAATAGCGGAGCCTGCAACAAAGGTATCTGCACCTGCCGCAGCGATTTCACGAATGTTATTCGTTTTTACACCGCCATCGACTTCAAGTCGAATATCGTGACCGCTTTCATCAATCAATTTTCGGACTTCTTTTAGTTTTTCCAGTGTACTGGGAATAAAGCTTTGTCCACCAAAACCGGGGTTAACTGACATCAACAAAATCATGTCGACCTTGTCCATCACGTGTTTCAAATAATCCAGTGGCGTCGCGGGGTTAAATACCAAGCCAGACTTGCAACCGGACTCTCGCACCAACTGCAATGATCTATCGATATGTTCAGACGCTTCAGGATGAAAGGTAATGTAACTTGCACCTGCCTTGGCAAAATCCGGGATGATCCGATCGACGGGCTTAACCATCAAATGGACATCAATATCAGCCGTTACACCGTGCTTGCGCAATGCCTCACAAACCAGAGGACCAATTGTCAAATTAGGCACATAGTGATTATCCATCACATCAAAATGCACGATATCAGCACCGGCATCCAGTACATTAACCACTTCTTCACCTAATCGGGCAAAATCAGCGGAGAGAATAGATGGAGCAATTTTATAATCTGGCATACATTCCTCGTCTTACTTCTAATGAATAAATCAGGAAACCACTAATCTGTCCTGGACGAGCGGTTCCCTAAACTCAGAGTCGCACTTTACATGATCAAGTGATTTTTTTCAGCTCGTTAGTATAATTCAACTATGCTAACTAAAATGACCGAAATAATATATGGATCCGGGCTTTTTCCCCAATATTTATAAGAATATATAAAATCATGAAAATTTCTCCAATAAAAAACAAGCAGATACCGATAACTGGGCGTTCAATAATGATCATTTGCGCCGTCATCCCCTTATTTTTCAGCCAGTACACCTTTGGCTCAAATTTTGTAGTGGAAAAACGGATTGCTGTTCAATTGGAAAAAAGCAAACTAAATGGAAACGCTGTATGGTTACAGACAGGAAAACAAAAATTCTTCTCAATATACCTCGAAGCCGCTAGTCCAAAGCCACGCGGAGGTGTTATTTTTCTACACGGGATAGCCGCTCACCCGGACTGGCCAACCGTCATTTCTCCACTACGCACTGGTTTACCCCTCTCTGGCTGGGCAACACTGTCAATACAAATGCCGATCTTGCTGAATGACGCATCAGCAGAAGAATATATTCCACTGATTAATGAGCTTCCTCAACGAATTACTTCCGCGATTGAATTTTTTCATTCAAAAGACGTATACAACATCATCGTTATTGGTCACGGCCTGGGCGCGACAATGGGCGCAAGTTTTCTAGCATCCGAATCACGCAGTGCATCAGCGGTCAATGCGTTTGTAGGAATAGGACTAGGTACTCAAAATCAATACCGCGAGTTCAACCCGTCCTATTCAATTGCCAAAATCGAAATACCCTTTTTCGATCTTTTTGGCAGCCTGGATCTGGATAGTGTAAAAAATTCGGCGAACACTCGGCGGCTGGTTGCAAGTAAAGTCAAAAACACGCGCTACAGACAAACAAATATATTAGGCGCAGACCATTTCTTTACCGGCCTGGACAAGCAATTAATTAGCCGCGTAAATAGCTGGTTAATAAAATATGCGCCAAGCGGAAAGTTCGACAAGGAACAACGATTATCAAATAATGCGGAAAAGAAAAAGCAATAGCGCATATGCCCGTAGCAAATAGTGCAGACCTATGAAATAGGCTTTTCTCTAAAACCCCTTCGCCTTTTTGATTTGATCATAAGCAGATTTAATTTCTTGTATTTTTTCGGTTGCCGATCTCATCATTTCCTCGGGCAAGCCTTTGGCCACCAGCTTATCAGGATGATGTTGACTGACTAATCGACGATAGGCTTTTCTAATAACAACCGGGTCTTCCTTTTGCGTAACACCCAATACTGCATACGCATCTTTAAATTTTGGGCGCGTTCTTTCTGGCACAGAGGTTGCTGAGCCAGCAATTCCGTGTTGACGACATATCAATGCAGATAATTTCTCGAATTCATTTTCGGAAAACTCAAAGCAACTTGCCATTTCCATTAACAATCTTTTCTCCTGATAATGCAACACTCCATCAGCAAGCACGGCATGCAATTGAGTTTCTAAAAAAAAACGCATCAAACTGCGCTGGCGTTGGCACTCATGCTTAAATTGCGTTAGCACAGTATTATATGGGAAATCCGCCCGTTTTCCTTCATTAAACAATCTACCGGCAGCAATTTTTTGTTCTTCGCTAAGCTTCATTTGCGCCATTACTTTTTTTGCTATGGAAATTTCACGTTTTGTAATCGAGCCATCCGATCGTGCCAAGTGCCCCATAACTGAAAATGTTGCAGTAAAATACGCAGCCCGCACTCTCGATTTCTCTCCTGACCCAAACCCAGGCGCAATATGCCGACGCACCACGCCCACGCCTTTTTCGATATTGTGCCCAAGCGCGACACCCGCCAAACCACCCAGTGGTCCGCCTAGCAAATACCCGACAGCACCACCAAACACTTTTCCCCGCCAGGAAATATTTTTATCTTTGAATAACTTGCTTACCAATTGATTGCTCATAAGCTATTTTTTTTATTAACCACTTTTTATTAACCACTAAGATAAGTACTAAGTAACAGCTTGCTAGGTGACAATTTGCTAAATTATATGGCTAAGTGTAATGGTATCACCGAAACACATTCCCCCACCTTAAATCCGCAACTATCCTCTGCGATTCGAACCAGGGCATTAGTATAACGAATAGTACCCAGCATATGAGATCCTTGTCCCCCCAAAATTTCGGCTTTAAGCACACCCTGTTCAACAAACAGGCGCGCACGTAAAAATTCCATACGACCTGCCCGTCGACTAAAATTATTGCTAGCCAGCGCATGTAATTCAAGTTGTGCATGGCGGCTATAGTGCCAATGGTACAACGCCGGTTCCACAAACAACTTGAATGTAACTATACTGGAAACCGGATTTCCGGGTAACGCAAAAAAATGTGTTTTATTACCAATAAATCCGAATGCGACGGGTTTGCCAGGTTTGATTTTCACTCGCCACAAATCTATTGTACCCAACTCCGCAAAAACTTGTTTAACCAAATCATGATCACCGACCGACGCACCACCACTGGTCACGACAAAATCATATTCTGTTGATGCGGCTAATTTTTCATGTAACGCTTGTGGATTATCCCCAACAGTACCGCCGTCAACGGCCTCTACACCCAGCGCCTCTAATTGCAAAAGCGTTACCCGTTTATTTGACTCATAAATTTGGCCTGGTTTCAACGAGTTACCTGGCTGAATAAGCTCATTACCGGTTGCTATCACCAAAACACGGGGCTTGTTAAATACCGGCAATTGAGCAATACCCGCTGACGAAATAAGCCCAGTGTCCATCGGCAATATTTGCCGCCCTTTTTTATAAAGCAGTTGACCCGCATCAAAATCTTCACCTTTGCGACGAATATTTTGATCTACGGAAATAGGCGCCGTGAAATGAATGTTGCCCTGATCAATTGTTATATTTTCCTGAATCTCTACCGTATCTGCACCTGCGGGTAACGGCGCACCGGTAAAAATTCGCATGGTCGTCCCTGGCGTTAGATCACCGGGTGCCATACCACAACTTGCCTCGCCCTTCAAAGGTAAAATAGCATTGTTAGCCGCTAAATCAGCGTAGCAAAGAGCGTACCCATCCATCGCCGAATTATCAAAAGCAGGATTACCCACCTGTGCACTCACATCCTCTGCTAAAAATCGATTGCATACCTCGGACAGAGGAATGCGTTCAATTTGTGTGGCCCGATTTATTTTCGAAAATATTTCATTCTGGGCTTCAAATAAAGTTAACACCGATAATTCCTCACAATTGATTTTTTTTATGTGTAAGTTTCGCGTATGAACCCCAGGCTATCTTACTCTGAATCTATCCCAAAGATCTTTTTCCAGCTTAGAAAAGTTCAGCGCAAAAGAGCGCTCGCGGTCGATAAAATAATAACAGTGGGTTAGTATACCAGGCTAATTTATGGTCAATTCACAGGGGGTGAGGAAATTCCGGGGAATTAGGCCAGTAACACGACATAACGCCTTGTATTTTCTATATGTTTCCGATTTGTAAACAAATCCTACGTTAACACTAAAAATTGATGCGATAGGCAAATAATACTGTAGAATCAGCCGTTTCCGCACTCTATAGACATAAAAATTAAGGTAATATTTTGACTGGTACTCAATCATTCGTAACCGGGTTTAGGGATTCTGCGCCTTATATAAATGCGTTACGTGGACGTACGTTGGTTATCTCATTTGGCGGAGAAGCCGTAGCAGACACTACAACATTCCCGCATTTCATTCATGACATTGCACTGCTCAACAGCCTGGGAATTCGATTGGTTTTAGTTCATGGCGCCCGCCCACAAATTGAGTGCCAGCTAAAAAAACATCAAATAGAGTCTTGTTATTACAATAATCTGCGCGTCACTAACGCGGCCACACTCGATTGTGTAAAACACGCGGTCGGCAATGTACGTGTCGACATCGAAGCATTACTCTCCATGGGTTTGGCAAACTCGCCCATGGCAGGCGCCAAAATACGCGTGACGTCTGGAAACTATATTACCGCTAAGCCTATTGGCATAATTGATGGCATTGATTATGACCACACCGGTCAGGTGCGCCGAGTAGATGTGAACAGCATCGAGACACATCTCAATAACGGCGAAATAGTCCTACTATCGCCTATTGGTTATTCATCAACGGGAGAGATTTTTAACATTAACGCCGAGGATGCCGCATCGGCTGTTGCAATTGCATTAGCAGCAGACAAGTTAATTTATTTGATTGAAGACAAGGGAATACGCAGTTCGAAAAATAAAATTATTCCCGAACTATTGTTATCCGAAGCTGAAGCGCTGCTCAATAAAGAGTCGAACAAGGGATCAAATAAAAAGCAGAATAAAGTACAAGCAACGAAAACCACAAAAGGCCCTAATAAGTCCGGTTATCTGGAAAAAGCGGTACAGGCGTGTCGCGAAAACATAAAACGCGTTCATATCATTGACCGGCATATAGATGGCGCTTTAATTCAGGAACTTTTTACGCGTGATGGTATAGGCACCTTAATATCGGTCGATATATATGAAGGGTTACGTCAGGCAACTATTAATGATGTTGGCGGCATCCTCGAGTTGATCACACCTATTGAAGAAAATGGCGCGCTTGTACGTCGATCCAGAGACCGTCTGGAACTTGAAATAAATCATTTTAGCGTAGTAGAACGAGATGGTGCGGTGATAGCATGTTCAGCTCTTTACCCACTTATTAAAGAGTCTACAGCAGAACTCGCGTGTCTCGCAGTCCACCCTGACTATCGAAATTCAGGCCGTGGCAATATATTACTCGGGCATACAGAACGTCTGGCTAAAGAAATGGGGATAAAAAAACTTATTGTACTCACTACACAAGCAGCACATTGGTTTTGTGAAAAAGGTTTTCGCAAGACAGACATCGATTCAATTCCGATAAAACAAAAAGCAATGTATAACTACCAAAGAAATTCCAGAATTTACGTGAAACAAATTTAATCTTGGAAAAAATTTAATACGGCACCCTGGACAAGTAATTAACCAGGGCTTTGCGACAGATGCAGGCTTTCTCTGAAACATGTTTAATACTAAATATTTTTTCAATAACAATATTGCTCACGGCCATTCTTTTCGCAATAGCTTGCGCTATTTTTGTTTAATATTCGCATTCATCTCGTCGGCAGCAAATGCGGCTTTTAGTTTTGACCCCTCTTTAACCTGGAAAACCTTGCACACTGAACATTTTAATATTCATTTTCATGACAATGAAGAATCGTTAGCAAAAGAAACCGCCTTGATCGCGGAGCGCGTACACAAGCGCATTAGCGCCTACTTTATTTGGATACCACTAACACCCACAGACATAGTATTGACGGACAGAACTGATTTTAGCAACGGCTCTGCAACCCCCTTCCCAAACAACCAAATAACATTATATGTTACCCCTCCGGATGATTTAAACACAGTGGAGGATTATAACAACTGGCTGGAAATTTTAATTATTCACGAATATACGCATATTATCCATTTGGATAAAACATCAAATGCACTGCAAAATATAAGAAACGTGATTGGCCGGTTCTTTCCGTGGCTATTCCCCAATGTGCTACAACCACTCTGGGGCATAGAGGGTATTGCAACCTACATGGAAACAGATAACATCAGCGGAGTCGGAAGAGGCCAAAGTAGTTTATATAAATCACTCATAAGGACAGAACTTGATAACGGATTAAAACCCATCAGGCAAGTAAATCAACCTATCACCAGTTGGCCTTCTGGCACTACGCGTTATCTTTACGGCGTTTATTTTTTTCAGTTTATTCGCGACCGTTATGGTGAGTATAAAATTAGACAATTAATAACCCAGCATAGCCAACATTTTGTCCCCTACATGATTAACACGACAACCAACAGGGTGTTAGGAAAAGACCTGGATGAACTTTGGGAGGAATTTGAAACCTATTTACAAGAAAAGTTTGGAGATCAAATTAAAAAAATAAGGACCGAAGGAATCCGAGCTGGCTACCAACTCACCTCCACAGATTACCAAACGACTCAGCCGCGTGTAGCAGCAAATGGTGACCTCTACTATTATCAAAATACCAATAGCAGCGAACCAAAAATCATGCTATTAAAAAATGAAAAAAATAACATTAGTGATTCTAAACCTATCGTCTTCGCCGATCATATACATACAGGGCGTTTTGACATTCACCCGAAAGCCGGCATCTTAGTGGCGCAAATTGATGCAGTAAGAAACGTAAACATTTTCTCTGATCTTTACCAAATTGACCTGAAAACGCATAAGACTACCCGGTTAACTAAAGGACTCAGATACCGTTTCGCCACGTGGAGCCCGGATGGAAAACAAATCATTGCGGTTCAAAACAATCTGGCCAATAGCAGCCTGATATTACTTACCAATACAGGCAAAAAAATTGAGACTCTTTGGCGAGGTACAAATAAAGAAGTTATCTCTTCAATTGACTGGTCACCCGATGGTGAATCAATCGTAGCTTCAGTATGGCGGTCTGATTTTGATGAAATCGATGACGAAGTAGGTAGTGAATTACCTACTTCAATATCAACGGGCAACTGGAATCTTGAACAATTCTCTATCTCGGATAAAACCTGGAATAAATTAATAGATTCATCGAACATCGAAACCCACCCGCAGTTTGACGCAACAGGCAACACGATCGTCTTCACTGCAGATTATGGTGAGGTCTACAACATTCATAAACTGGACCTGAAAACAAAACGTATAACGAAATTAACCAACCTTGTCGGCGGCGCACAACATCCAACACTCGACGTCAGTGGAACAACACTCTATTACGCCGGCCTCACTCCAAAAGGTTACAACATATTCAAACTTGATCTAAACGAGAAAGCTCCAATAACATCACAAATTAAATTATCTCCACCACTAAGAATTAAAAAAGAACAAACGGCCCAACTAACAGGAGAAGAACCAATTGTTGAATTGTCATCCATCATCACCCCCTACTCACCTTTGGACAGCGTCAAACCGACCTGGTGGACGCCTCATTTAATGATCGAAGATGACAGGACAGAGGTGGGCTTCTTCACTGGGGGGGCAGATGCAATTAGAAGACACATCTATTTTTTGCAGGCGGGTTACGATATTCACAATAATTTTCTAATTGGCGATTTTAATTACATTTATGATCGTTGGGACCCAACCTTGAAAATCAGAGTAGCCAAACTCTCTAATGTATTTCGTGACAACAATGGAAATTTCCGACGAATTCGCTCTACTAATACCTTAACAACCGAATTTGTATTTCCTTTGAACACGATTGACAAACAGTGGGGGCTGCACAGTGCCGCCGTGATAGAAAAAGATTCAGACGAGCGCATTGCTGCCGACGTGTTTCCAGCATCCAGCTTTACTGATTCGCTTGCGGGTATCGCCCTGACATTCAATTCAACAAAACGTTTTCCCATATCCATCAGCAGAAATAATGGAAGACGCATAAAATTTGTCATGGAGAACAGTGATCTTTTTGGTGGCAACTTCACTGGTAATATTTATACACTCAACTGGCAGGAATATATTCCACTCGGTAATCAACATCTGATCGCACTGGAATTCACTGGGGGTTATGGATCCGAATCTCCAAAATTATTTAGGCTAGGGGGAACATTCAGTGAGGATTACACCAATCCGTTATTTCAGGCGACCGACATTTTATTTAATAAACGAAAATACGCGTTAAGAGGCTATCCGGAAGGATTACCTGGACTCCGTGGTCGACGCATGGCATTAGCAAATGCCGAATGGCGCTTTCCAATTACCACTTTCGAACGCGGTTTCATGAGGCCACTACCCTTCGGTATTCATCAATTATACGGGAACGTTTTTTTTGATTTGGGAGAAAGCTGGTTTAATAGCAGTGACAGAACGTCATTTCGAACAGCCGCCGGACTTGAAATGACTGCTGAAGTGGTATTTGGTTACTCTCTCATGTTTAAGGTAAGGCTGGGTTTTGCGCGAGGCTTCAAGAATGACGGTAAAAACCAAACATATCTGACTATCGGCTCTTCTTTCTAACGACCATTGCCCTAACCAGATAACAGAGGGGCCAACTCATTTAACGCATTCTTGTAAACATCCCGCTTAAAAGAAACAACTTCTTTTAATGGGTGCCAATAACTTACCCATTTCCAACGATCAAACTCCGGCTTGTCTGCCAGATCCAATTTCACACTGCAATCATCACCCGTTAAGCGAAGCAAAAACCACAACTGTTTTTGCCCAATACAAACGGGTGTCATATCATAGCGAACAAAACGTTTTGGTAGTCTGTAATGCAACCAATTTTGGGTGCAACCTATGATTTCGACATCGGACGCCGCGAGCCCCACTTCCTCCATCAGTTCGCGATAAAGTGCTTGCTCAGGTGTTTCATCCTGTTGGATACCGCCTTGTGGAAATTGCCAGGCTTCCTGGCCAATTCGTCTTGCCCACAACAATTTACCCCTTGAATTACTAAGGATAATACCCACATTGGACCGAAAGCCCTGCGCATCTATCAGTTGTGTATTTTCACACTGTGGCATAATACCTTCTGTTTTTTTTGCCATTGTCCCTATATAAACAAATATAAACTTTCTATAGAGTCTAGTCTATCACCATAACTTTTTGTTTATAAAGCTAATATTTATTCGGATATATTTTTGTCCGTGGATAATACCCTATATAATTAGGAGCAATTCGTGAGTTTAGCAATATTTGATCTTGATAATACGCTGCTGTCCGGCGACAGCGACTATTTATGGGGCCAATACCTAGCCAAACAAGGATTGGTGGATACAGAAGAATATGAAAAAGAAAATCAGCGCTTTTATGATGAATACAAACAGGGCACGTTAGACATTTATGCTTTTTTGAAATTCAGCTTTCGACCTTTGGCTGATAACAATCTGGACTTACTTCTGGACATAAGAAAGAAATTTATCGCCGAATGCATATTGCCACTCATTCCGGATGCGTCTCGCGCCCTGTTGGAAAAACATAAAAAACAAAATCATCGCATTCTAATTATTACTGCGACAAACCGCTTTATAACTGAGCCAATCGCAAAAGAACTGTCTGTCGATGACATCATCGCAACACAAGCGGAATTTAAAAACAACCGCTATACCGGTGAAGTGGATGGCATACCTTGCTTTCAAGAAGGAAAAGTAACACGCCTCAATAGCTGGTTAAAATCACACAATGAGTCACTTGATAACAGTTGGTTCTACAGTGACTCACACAATGACCTCCCCTTATTGAAACTGGTCACCCATCCCGTCGCGGTTGATCCGGATAAAATACTTGAACAATTTACCAAAGATCACGGTTGGCCAGTTATTAGCTTAAATTCAAAAAAACCACTCGCATGAAGAGCTCACCCCTCGTATTAATCGGGTTACTACTCCTGGCCCCAACCAGTTTGTTATTTGCAATCTCCGTCGGCACAGTAGATATCAGTTGGCAGGATATTTTCCTTGTCATGCAAGGCAACGACAGTAATAAACTCAATCAAAGTCTCATTTTTGATCTCAGATTACCGCGTGCGTTAAACGCATTCCTGACCGGCAGTATGCTGGCGATGGCAGGCGCTTTGATGCAAGTCCTGTTACGCAATCCATTAGCAGACCCTTACATCCTGGGCGTATCCGGTGGTGCCGCAGTCGCTGCGCTTGGAACAATGATACTTGGCTTAGGGGGTGTATGGATAACCGGCAGTGCATTCATAGGCGCATTGTTATCTATGTTCCTGGTTTTTGGTTTAGCACACAGCAATGGAAGTTGGACAGCAACGCGCTTGTTACTCACCGGCGTCATCGTTGCCGCTGGCTGGGGCGCGTTAATCAGCTTTTTGCTCGCGATTGCCCCTGAAGCTAATTTGCGTGGAATGTTATTTTGGTTAATGGGAGACCTGAGCCAGACCGAAACCATCTTACCTGCCTTTGTTATCTTTGTTTTGTGCCTCGCTTTTTGCATACCTTTTGCCAGGGACTTGAACATTCTAGGTCGAGGTGAATTACAGGCAAGTGCGTTGGGTGTACCGGTTTTTTCATTGCGAATCAGCATTTACTTTATTGCATCATTGCTCACCGCTGCGGCTGTTACGTTAGCAGGCAGCATTGGTTTCATAGGTTTAATCGTGCCACACATTGTCCGTCTTGTAATTGGAAATGATTACCGTATCTTATTACCCGCATCTATTTTATTAGGTGGCGGCTTCCTGACTGCCGCGGACACCCTTGCAAGAACATTGATTTCACCACAACAACTGCCCGTGGGCATCATTACCGCTATGCTGGGTGTACCCTTCTTTTTATTTCTGTTACAAAAAAACAAACACTATTCATAACATACGTATGAACGCTTTGAACACCTTAAACGAGACATCACCACTACTGGAAACACAAAATCTCACTGTGTTTATTAACGACAAGAACGTTTGTGAAAACCTCAATTTAGTCATTAAACCAGGAGAGGTATATGGCATCATTGGTATAAACGGTATTGGTAAAACAACATTGTTACACACTCTTGCAGGATTAAGAGAACCAAAACATGGAAAAATATTTTTTCAAAATAATGATATAGCAACATTACCACGCCGCACCGTTGCACAAAACATAGGTGTTCTATTACAGCACGACAGGCAATCCTTTCCAAGCACTGTCCTGGAAACTGCCTTGATCGGACGACATCCCTTCTTACGCTCCTGGCAATGGGAAACGCAAAAAGATATCAGCCTGGCCCATCAGGCATTAACGCAAGTCGATCTTTGCGACATGCAAACAAGGATGACAAATACATTATCCGGTGGAGAAAATCGACGCCTGAACTTGGCCACGCTACTTACCCAAAACCCGCTCTTATACCTATTGGATGAACCCACCAACCATCTGGATCTGCAACACCAAATCAGTATCCTGAATATGCTCTCACAAAAAATTAAAACCAACAAACAATCCGCCATCTTCATTCTTCATGACCTGAATCTGGTACAACGTTATTGCGACAACGTCCTGTTGCTGTTTGGCGCAGGCGAGACACTGTTCGGTCCAACTCAAACAGTATTGAACACCGAATCGCTCACCCGACTTTTTAACCACCC
>VAPK011134860.1_pt1 | contig 16825 bp, 15 predicted proteins | sample 3395031 | NCBI WGS metagenome assembly VAPK01 (sample SAMN08290443, study PRJNA428436) | hydrothermal vent metagenome | isolation source: Deep-sea hydrothermal vent chimney 1 | place: Pacific Ocean: Juan De Fuca Ridge
AAATGGCAAAAGACCGCCTCCGCCCTCGATTTTCCCATCATTATTTCCGATTACCTCGAAAAAAACGCCACCGGACAACAAAGAAAACAGGGACTGGATATCGCTGATTTTTTGTGATACGTTAGCTTCGTTGTTTTTCAGGTCATTCAATTTAGGGAGTTTGGGGAAACTGACTGAATAACAAAAACCCCAAAATAGATTCCACAAGTATATGATGTGTACTGTCCTCTCACCGAATTTAGTTCAACATTCAGCATATAACCTGTCCAGCACAGTCACTGTCGGAATTACATCTCCACTTTACTGCGTTACGCTATGACGATTGCGTTGCTTATTTGTTGTAAGCTTGCCTTTCAGTCTCGTTTGCATCAAGTTATTGTATATCTGTGTATTCGCACTTAATTTCGTTAATAACTTTTGTCTGTTTGAGTTGTGTATCAACCATTTTAAAATTTTTTACAGAGAAGGGATTTTAAAAAATAATTTTTCTCTCTAGTAGCAGAGGTGGAAGCTCTTTTGCAATTTTTAGTCTGTGTGTCAGCTTGTGTGAATTGCTAATGTGCTTACACTGTATAAAGGAATTAGTCAAACCAAATTAAACTAACGATATAACCATAGCGGTCAGAATAAAAACATTGTTCATACATTTGACGGTAAGCTCTGTTGTCATCTTGGGGAGGATTAAACCAATCATCAGCCGATAACGATTCAATACCTGTGAATTTTCTGCTTTCCATAGTATAATATTCACCTGCAACGGTTGTCTGTGGAATAGTGTCACCTATTTTAAATTTGAATTTCCAATTAGGGAAGTCAGGACTTTTTACAAACCATTTGGCAATATTGTCTTTAGAAATTACTGCAAAAATCTCATGAGTACCTACTTCACCAAAACGAATAAGGGTTGACAAAACACTTGTTTGAAAACTTTCTGACAAACCTAATAAAGTATCAAATGAAAATTTCCTATTTCCTGTTAGTTTTCTACACTCTACTGAATAATTTCTGAATTTATCTCTTGGCATTAATAAACAACTGGCAAAATAATCTGCTTCTTGTTCGATTAATGATTTCTGGTTTATGTTGTAAAATGAAGCATGTGGCTCAAGTAAACCATATTTCAAACCCAAACGATGTTCGTCCAAAAAGAAGTGGCCAAGTTCATGAGCAAGTGTAAATCTTCCCCGTTTTGAATTTTGCATGTTCCCATTATCAACGTTTATGTGAATATGAAAATCGCTACTCTTTGTATCATAAAGCAACAAGCCGTCAAAAGCATCTTCATAGTTATCAAAATGAACATGTACGTCTTCAAGGTCAGCAACCTCATTTAGCAAAGTAAGATTTCTGTCTGAAAATTCGTTAGCAATATATTCAGCTAGTTTACTTATTTGTGTCTTCCGATTCAGAGGAATCATTTTTAGGCTTGCTTTGATTTTTTTTGATTTTATCCATAATATGCTTTGGCAATTCATTGCCGTTACGTGCCGCCATATGGTAAGGATTGATTTTCCCCTGTATAATATCATCAGGTACTTTTAGTATTTTCTTTTCTTTAAAAGTGCCATTGATGATTTTGTCAGGATCAATCTCTTTTCCGGTTAAAACAAAATCAATATCACCATATAGTTTTTCAAACCTTTCAAGCTCAACTTCGTTCCTTGGGAAAAGGAAGCCCGTAGAAGATAACCATTCGGTAATGTTCTCTGGTGTAATATGTTTTTTATTTTGAGCCATAAGTTTTTAAATATTTTTCTACTTCATCAAACGCTTCTTTTTTATAAACGCGAATACTGTTTTGTGTTAGGTCAAGCTCTGTTCGTAAACCCTTGAGCAGTTTCCTTGGTAGTTTAAATCCTTCTTTGGTTTCAGATTCATACTGTTTATATGTCAAATAAATAATTTTGTGTTTAGGAGTAAGCCTGTTCAAGGCCTTTTGAATATGTTCAAACCTTTCTTGTAGTATTGCTTTTCTTTCCTTCCCCACTTCCATATTTTCAATGTCGGGAAATTCTCTAATAATTTCTTCGCTTCCTGTAAATGGACTTCCTCCTTCTTCCTGATTTTTCTTATAGTCAGCTAATAATCGCCCTGCAATTCCATACAAATAAAAACTTACTGCTTTATCGTAATCTTTTTGTTTTGCTTTTGAAATATCAAACTTCGGATATTTCCATATTCGGTCAAATGTGCCGTATGCAATTTCGCTCGCTACTTGTTCATCATATCCCCAGTTTTTACAAATTGGAATGAGCTTTTTTTGAAGATCTAATTGAAAGCGGAATGTAAGAACCCGAAATGCTTCTTTTCCTATTTCTATATAGTCAGACTCATCCTTCCATCGAATATATTCCAGAAGGTCTTCTGTCGATTCATTATTTAAGTCCCGACTACTGTTCATGTTTAAGGATTTTACACTCTATCTACCAAAAACCGTTAGTAACGTATTTCAGTAGTTAGGGTGAACAAATTTATTAAAGTTATGGTAGAAAATAACAATAAACAGAGGCACGAACATGTAAGTGGAAAACATATTCTAAAACTTACCATCAACGGTGAGCAGGTCGAATGGCGTCAGCAGTACATTTCTGGTGCTGATATTAGAAGATTGGGAAACATACCCAAGAAAGATGAGATTTTTCTTGCAGTTAAAAAACCGTGGAAAGATGAATCAGCTCCTGACGATAAGCAGATAAATCTTGCCCGTCCTGAGATTGAACATTTTTATTCGAAGTACAAGCACCATAAAATTATGCTTATTGTGAATGGAAGACCCAAACCATGGACAGAAAAAACAATTACTTTCAAACAGGTCGTTGTTTTGGCATTTGGAAGTTATGACCCGAACCCGAATAAGGTATATACAGTAACTTACGACAGAGGCCCGCACGAAAATCCTGAAGGGTCTATGGTAAAAGACGATAAAGTAGTGGTAAAAAATAAAATGATTTTCAATGTTACTTGCACAGATAAATCGTAGTCAGGACTTAAAGCAACTCGTGGATGAAGGCTTTGAGATTGAGGTAAAAGGTGGGTATTTAATAGTCCACCACATACCTTATGTTAATAGCAGTTGTCAAATAAAATATGGTAAGCTTATAACAACGCTTGCCGTGAATAATGATGTTACATTACGACCTGATACACATGTAATGGGGTTTATGGGTGAGCATCCATGTAACAAAGATGGAAGTATTATTACTGGTATTAGACATTTAAGTCCTAATCAAAAGTTGGCAGACGGAATTGTCATGAATCACACTTTCTCTAACAAACCACCAAATGGTTACGATAACTATTACCATAAGGTAACACGCTATATTGAAATAATTACTGCACCTGCAAAGTCAATTGATAGAATGGTTACTGCCCAAACGTATAAAGTTCTTACTTGTAACGAGGAAGAATCAGTATTCCTTTACACGGATTCCAATTCAAGCCGTGCAAACATCAATCAATTGAATGAAAAGTTTGAGGGCCAGCGAATCGGTATCATTGGTCTGGGAGGAACGGGCTCTTATATATTAGATTTTGTTGCCAAAACACCAGTTGATGAAATATTACTTTTTGACAGTGATGTGTTTTTACAACACAATGCGTTTCGCTCCCCAGGCGCAGCTTCTGTTGACATATTGAACAAACGAATGAAAAAAGTTAAGTATTATGCTACTGTATATTCACAGATTCGCAGAGGAATAAAAACTTTTCCCGATAAAGTATCTGAAACAAACATTGTTTTGCTGAAAGGGCTTTCTTATGTTTTTATCTGTATTGACAGCAATAGGGCAAAGAGTAAAATCATATCCAAACTCATGGAATTTTGCGTTCCCTTTATTGATGTTGGACTTGGGATAAATGTGGCAGATGAAGCTCTTGTTGGGACTTTAAGGGTTACTGTTGGTACTCCTGAAAAATACGACCATATTCCAAACAGAATCGGAATAGAGGAAACTGACGACAATGAGTATTCAACGAACATTCAAATTGCTGATCTAAATGCTCTAAATGCACTTATGGCGGTGATTAAATGGAAAAAGTTGTGTGGATTTTATCAAGATTTGAAAGAGGAGCATAATTCAACATTTGTAGTAAACACTGGGCAATTAATACATGAAGACTATAAAACATAAATTTGTAGATTTCATACCCAATTCAATAGAAGAAGGAACCTTATACATATCAATAGAATATTGTACAGCCGTTCACAAATGCGTGTGTGGTTGTGGTAATGAAGTGGTAACGCCACTTTCTCCAACTGATTGGGAACTTAGGTTTGACGGTAAAACAGTTTCGCTATTTCCATCCATTGGCAATTGGAGTTTTCAGTGTAAATCTCATTATTTCATTACAAAAAACAAAATTCGCATGGTAAGACGTTGGGAAGATTGGGAAATTAAAAATGGAAGAAAAAAAGATGCTCAAAAAAAGAAGAAATTCTTTAAAAGGCGGATAAAGAAAAAGAGATATGATAGATTTGATTGAAATTCATACCTTTGTCGATTGTAAAAAGTCTTTTAAAGAAGTTAATGGTAAGAAGAAAAACGGTAAATAAAACAGGTATTTCGAGAGTTGAAGGTATTCCTTATCACGATGCTTGGGTGGCATACAAATGCGTCAGATGTAGAAAAATGAATTATGCCAAAATCGGACAGAAACTTATTACCCCAGGAGAAGCTCTTGAAAATGCTGTGTGGAAATGTGAGCATTGTGGGTTCATTCATTCGAAGGAGTCTGATCTACCTTTTGAAAACTGGGAAGAAGATTACAATAGCGCTGATTCTACAACAGCATTAAAATTTTGGGAAGGTTTCTTTCGCATTGCCACCGAAAATCCAGAATCATATTGGAAACAATGTAATGTATGTACGAGAATTTTGCCCTTTCATGCTTTTAGTAAGCATTCCGGCTGGGGGCCACTACAAAGACAAATGGAATGTCGCAGCTGCAAAGGAGCCATTAATGCAGTGTTAAATCCAAGAAGAACAAAAGAGCAACTTCACGAATCTGCTGTAAGAAGAAGAATTGCAGATTTGTTTTTGGAAGGGAAAAATGAACCTATAGATTTTCAGGATTTATTTAAAAGATTCGATTCTCGCTGTTTTAAAACCAAAGAACCTTTGGATATTAATAAACGTGATACTTGGGCTATTGATCATATTTTACCTTCAAAATATTTGTATCCCCTTAAAAAAGAGAATGCAGCTTTGCTTTCCCGAGGTGCAAATGAAAATAAAAGGGATAAATGGCCTAGTAAATTCTTTACTAATAACGAATTGATTGAACTTGCAAGAATAACTGGAGCTAATATAGATTTGATTTCTAGCAAAAACCCTATAATGAATCGCAATATTGATGTCAATAATGGTGTTGAACGCTATCTTCAGGTCAGAGAAAAATCAGATTTACCCAAGCGAATAAAAGAAATCAAAAAGATTCTTCAAGTATATGATCTGGTTGATAATCTTTCTCCTGAAAACAAGAAGCTTTTAGGTTTCAAGTAAATTTACACTAGTACTAAGTACTGGTGAGAAGTAACCGTTCCTTTATCACGAATTCCATGAGATTCACAATGTGCCACACTCTCATCAAAAAGGTCGGCAGTTTTAAACCAGTGCTTGCTGACTTTTTTTAACTCTTTTGCCATATCACATTTTTTACTTTTACCTAAGTGCAAAACACAAACACCATCTTTTTTCAACCTTTCTTTTGCTTGACGGAAAATTGATTCGTAAATGTTAAAGTCAATCTTTTGTCTTTCATCGATGAAGGATTTTGGCTGATATTTAAAGTCGATCTCAGACCATCCGGTGAACCAAATTCTTATCCAGTTTGCCAGATAGAACCTTGTACTATCAAAGAAAGGAGGAGAAGTAATTATTGCATCAAGATTGTTTATTTCCTGAGGCCAGATTATAGTAGAATCCTGATTGAATATTTTACCATTTTTGAAGTTTAGAGGCAAATCTTCATTAATTACTCGCTTAGCTTTCTCAGTTAATTTCTCAATTAAATTTTTATAAATAAATTCTCCTGTCGGAGCATAAGGAACAATTGGATGTGACCGCCTACTTAGGGCGTATGGTCTATTCCCATGTAGAATATGAAGTAATGATGCAACAACCAACATTTCACTCGGAGTTGTTGGATAGTTTTCTTTAACAAATCTCCGCGCAAGTAATATTTCCTTGAGCGTATTTTCTTCATAATACTCTGATAGTTTTTTATTGAATCCGAAGTTTTGTACTTCATCAATTTCTCTCTTGGTGCACTTATTTTCATTAATAAACTTGTCCAACGAATCAATGTATGAATAACACTCTGAGGCGATGGGAGAATTTACTTTTGCGTAAGAGATATAATATGCAGGTAAACTAATATCAATACCAAAAGAGGTCTTGCCTGCCAAAGCAGCTTCAAATGGAATGGTTCCTACTCCAGAAAACGGGTCAAGTACTGAACCCTTTTCAGGAACAAAAGTTTTTACAAGATGATGGGCAATCGCCGGCTTAAGTTTACCCTGATATGAACAAAGTGAATGGCTCTTATGTCCCCAATTTCGACTTGAGTAAGGGGCATGTTGGTGAGGAATCTCAGCTTTAAAATGTTTCCAGTTTTTCTTCCAAAATGAATAAACCTTCTCATTCTTAAAAGGGGTATCCTTATAGATATATTCAAATGCAAGTAAAGATTGAGATAAAATTTCCTGATTTCTTGAACGTCTTTTTCTGAGTAATTTTTTATCAATTAATTTATAACCTAGTCCTTCCAACAATTCAATTAAAATATCATCTGTGTATATATGAACACCGCTAAAAATAGAATCACCTATGTCAATTAGAATCTTTGCATTTGGAGTTAAATGTGGCTTTACATCATTGAAGACTTTATACATTTCTTTAAAATAGCTTTTTGCCATTATCGGTATTCTCGAATCATACGCGTTTTTATTTAATTCAACCAGTGTGGACTTTAAAAGACTGCTTTTTGAGGCAATATCAAGTCCGTTAACATAAGCATACTCCTTTTTAACATCGTTAATCCCACTGGTTAATGCCTGGTCTCTGAAAAATCTCAAATCATTTTTGTATTGTAAAAATCTAAGAAACCAAAGCTCAATTTTGGTATTTCTAAAATAGTTTGTTCCATTTAAATATGGAGGACTTGTAATTATGGCTCCAATTTTCAGGCTGTTAATCCTTCCTATATTTTTGGCATTAGATAAAATTAATTCCGGCTTTCTTTTTAGAGAGAAATTAAGATTAACAACATCTTCTGCAATGTTGTCGATTTTTTCAGGCAGAATATCGCTAAACAATTTTAAATCCTTTTCGATTTCCTTTGCAGTTTTAAACCTCACATCACCAACCTTTTTGAGATATGACACTGGGAGTAAACATGATAGAACGGCAACAGTTAAAGCATTGGCAAGAAGTTCATCTTCGAGTTTTAGTATATCGATATATGACCTAAGTTTAAGAACCTGCCCGAGAGTTTCGTTAGGAAAATATTTTTTATCAGCAAATAAAGATTTATATGATTCTTTTAGTGATTTATCTTCTTCAAATTTGTCGATGGATTTTAAAATATTTTTCTGAATGTCTTTAAGGCTTTTAGCAAGTTTCCTTCTTTGAGCGCCTGTTGCTTCAAGTACTTTTATTTTGGTCCGAATTAAAAACTGTAACAAGGGGTTAACTTCCGAATAAACTGTTGATAAACCAAGTTTATCAGCAGCAAGCAATGTTGTTCCGGTACCTGCGAATGGTTCATAAATTAGCGTATCAGAAATTCCATAGTTTTTAATCAGTGATTTTACAAAATCAGGGGAATAGCCTTCAATGTATGGATACCATCTTTGGAAAGGGATATCTTTACTCTTTACAAATGTCACATCCTTTGCATTGATTCCATCAACCTGGTTTATCCCCGGAAGCTTTTGCTTAATAAGTCTTTTTACAACTTGATTAATTGACCTTTCTTGTTTTTCAGCAAACAGTGATAGTTGTTTATATGTCTGAATACCAATTAGATCCTTGATTTCTTGTGTCGTTAAGTCTTTAACCTTTGAGAAATAAGGTTCTTCTGGCTCACTAAATGCTAGTGTTACAGATTTGTCTTTTGTCCCTTTAGAAGGGTAATCACTGAAATAAACTGCTTTATAGAATTGTTTTGCCATATTGAAATATATATCAAATTATGATAGTTACTTCGCAAATGTAATAATTATTTCCGAACTTCTCGTTACTGTAAAAAGAAAAAAGTGAAATTCTTTTCAACATCTTTTTTAGGGTATGGAAATTGGCTCTTGTGAAAAACTTGGAGTCGAGCGGTGGCTTTTGCGGTATTGCAATGTGCCAATGCGAGTTTGTCAAACCAAGCAAAATTTTCTTGTATCTGAAAGTAGAAAACCTGCATTTTCGGGAGAAACCATCCCCAAAAGACTTCAAATCAGAAAGCTATCTCAACGCATATATCTTTCATGTAAGACGAGAGACGATCAAACACACATTTTTTGCGTATGTCACCCTATCCCAAGTTGATGCTTCCGTTTGAAGAAAAGGCCATAATCTTAATGAAAAAATATAACACTACAGGTGAAGCTTGTCTGTCGTCATAAAGAAATCCCGATATTCTGAAGAACTTTCGGAATATCGGGAAAAGTGATTTTGACCTGCCAACCTCCATCTGTCGAAGGAGCGCGCTATACACTGATACTTATCTTTGATTGATGGAAGTCGGCTAATCAAGACATGCTACCTCGTTCAATTATAGTCATTTATAATTTTCGCCTTCTTAGATTCAACAATAACCGGCATCTGCTTATCACCAACCTTAAAAAGCTGTTTAAAGCGGCCAATGACTTTTACACGAGACCCATCAGGCGGACAAATATAATCAGTATTAATCCAGATTGATTCTCCACTTTTATCTTTCAGGCGATAAAATTTTACAAATCCCAAATTATAACTGTCAGAAACAATCCCCAAAACCTGGACAGTTTTGCCATTATAATTGTAAGAGTCATTAATCAAATTTTTTATTTCAACGGTATTAGCAGAAGATACTGCTAATACCTTTTTTTTAGTATAGCTATGATAAAGATACCAAACTGTTCCTATTGCTATTAAAAGAATAATGAGCTTTTTCATTTTGTTTATATTTATAGTTAATATTGTTTAAACCATTTCTAAACCTTGGATATTTCTGCAAGTGACAGGCCTATTTTTTTTATCAGGGTTGCAGATATAGCATCCAGTTCGCTAAATACCTTTTCCTGCATACCCGCTTCTTCCATCTGTTTAACAACTAACTGCCTGAAACTATTGTGCTTTTTCATTACAGTGGTCAACTCATCCATAAGAAAATAGGCGTTTCTCTCCGCTGAATTTACTTTAGCCTCAATTAGTGAGCTGTTCAGATTAAGCATCTCAATTGTGTTTTTTAGATCGTCTTCTTTTTGCAATTTAGCGACTCTTGTATTAGATGAAAACTTTAAGAGATCTAGTAATTCACGGTCATTTTGGTCAATAATCTCATGATATACTCCTTTATACCCGGTTGGCGTAATTTTCATAAGAATTGGAATTAGTTCAATTAAAAGAAAAAATATTCTGGTAGCCCATACAACTATAAAAACTTCATGGTTTTCATTCTGATAAGTCAGCTTGTTTAAAGCTATTATTTTAGTGAGTAACCCCTTAGTTTCGTTCTGGTTAACCTTCATCGCATTTGTAACAACGGCCCTTTCTTTATTGAAGCCGGCTATTTTTTCTTTCACTGTCTTTTCTTGTGAAGCCAAATAAGCCGAATCCTTTTGATAGTCTAAAAGCAGCCTTTTGTAAATGACACCCGGGCCTTTTTCTTTAGATCCACCGGTACCATTCAGTTCTTTCTGATAATTAACTTGTGCTTTTCGGGTATATTCTCTGAGTTTATATAGAGATTCTTCCAGCGTTGCAGTTTTGCCGTTATATACTTTATTGATTTCCTTTTCTTTTAGCACTTCATTTTGAAATTCCTGGCGTTTGATAGCGCCGGAAAAAAATGCCAGTAATACGGGTTCACTTACAAAAAGACCGATTACTACACCTAAAAAAACTCTGCCTAAAGTTCCAAGATTAAATCTTGACCGGCTGTAACCAACAATAGCCCTGTCGATAAACAGAATTATTACAGACCAGATGGGACCGGCAATGAAAGCAATCAATTGATTCCGGAAAATCAAATAAAATGCATATCCAAAACTAAACATACCAACAAAAGCAGGAATAAGTATCATGGTCCCAAAAATTGCCATTCTGTTGATTTCACTCGAACTGCATTGGCTTACCGTTTCCTGATCATAACCACCTGTCCACAGTAAAAATCTTTTGATTGTACTTATATTTTTTTTCATTTTAATTTAGTTTAAAGTAAATATTTCAGGTTAAATAACCGGCCTGCAATTTCAGATGCAGGCCGGTTGTGTTAAAACACAGTGCCGACGCGGTCAACTCTTGTATTTTTTGACAATGTTCTCGATACTGTTTTCAAAATTCACCAACAATTTGTTGAGGAAATTAATGAATCTCACCTCGTCATCTTCCAAAGTGTTATAATACCTTTGGTAGCTGGGAGTTTCTTTAAGTGTCTCCGCAAAATCGTAATTGAGCTGATGTGTTTTGAAAAAATTACGTTTTCGTGCATTGACTTCCTCATTAAGAGATTGGAACTTATCAAGCAAAAACCTTGCAACTTGTTCGCGGTAGTGCGATTTGACCATAGTAATACCTGCATCAAGCATTTCCTGCACACCTTCAAGTCTGGCTTTCAGAATATTATCTATGAATTTCAATCTGTATTCACCGGATACATCAATTAGGTCACGTTTCAGACGCTGGACTTGCATATACGTTTTGAAATTCTTAATTTTCTCAGTAGTGGTCCAATTCTTGTCAATCGCATTCTGGAAATCTTCATCTATGTTATTGATGCCTTGAACACTGGTATCCATGTTTGTCATCTCATTTTTGATGCTGTCCGTACTGTCATTGTTTAACGGCTTTAAGCCAGCATCAAAGTCAAAATTTATAACTTTCGGGACGGGAGTATTATTAATCTCACTCTCCTTTTTGTTGTCGCTAATTTTATTTTTCATAATTTAAATTTTTTAGGTGTTATATTATGGAAGGATTTTCCTCCCCTTTATTTTGTTTCATTAATTCCAATCAAATTTAATTTTGCCAATAAAAGTTGATCCCCCCTATAACGTTTCCAACATAATCTACATTAACTTTCTCGGCACCACTGATTTCAGGTAGTCTGACTGTCAAATCAAGATGCTCATTTTTTCTTGCATGAGCTCTGTCTATTTGACAATTGTACTTGTCTCCTAAAAGACCATTAGCACCTTTTTTAAATTCACCAATTGAGTTCATAATAACCTCCTTTTTAATAGTTAATTAAACAAATTTATTTCTTCACACTTTTATTTACTAAAGAATTGTGCCAAGCTGTTGGTTTTATAAATAAAAATACACAAAAAAACCCGCAATCCATTAAACGGAGCGGGTTGTAGATGTATTAGCAAAGATGACCAGTTGTGCTTAGGTTATCGATTTATTCTTTTTTTGGATAAACAATAAGGTGAAAGTTTTGCTTAAGAAGTGAGTATTTTTTCTAATATTCTATATTTCATTACTACAGAAAGTTTATCTAAAAATTCATCGGAATTCATCAAATTTTTAAAGTATTTTTTATATAAATTAAACATTGTACTGAGGTGCTGGGGAGTAACCCCTGTTTTTTTTGTTCCCGGCATGGTAATTTTAGTTGCTATTTCCGTAAGTTTCACAGTTTTTTTTGAAGGATATTTTTCAATTGCAACAATAATTGCACTGAATAAATCTTTTGCCTTTTTCTCTTCAGATTTATTAAAAATTTTGGCTATTTCGTCTTGTCCATATCCAATCATTTTCTGTACAATCTTTGCATCACCTCCCGTTTTATTATGTAAACTTAATGCATAATTAATTTGGTCCTCTTCAATATTAGTAATTCTTATAAAAGAATATAAATTATTAAGATTTATTATGAAATTTTTTAATTCACGAACGTTTCTCTTCCATTCCTGTCCTTGGAGAATTTCTATCGCTTTTTTACTAATAATGAGATCTGACGATATATCGTCAAGAAAAAACTCAACCAACTCAGGAATGTCTTCTTTTCTTTCTTTTAACGTCGGAATTGGTGGCATAAATGAGTTTAACCTGCCAAATAAATCTTCAATTAAAGACCCATTATTAATCAGCTCTTCAACATTAGGTTTTACAGCAGCCAAAATTCTTGTGTTTTCTATACAAATATTCTCCTCTCCTCCTATCCTTCTAAATACTTTTTCATCAATAGCCCTTAAAAGTTTTGCCTGTGCATCTAAACTCATTAAATGTAATTCATCTAAAAATATGGTGCCATCTTTTGCAAGCTCAAATTTACCTTTATGTTGTTCCCTCGCACCTGTAAAAGCTCCTTTTTCATGTCCAAATAATTCGCTTTCAAGTAATTCCAATGGAATAGCAGCGCAATTGATGGGCTCAAACTCCCCATTTGTGCCACTTAAGGCATGAATTGCTCTTGCTACTAATTCTTTTCCTGTTCCTGTTTCTCCAAGAATTAAAATATTTTGATTACTTTTTGAGGCCACTTCAATATGAAATCTAATCTCTTTAATTTTTACAGAACCTCCTATAATTTTTCTTTTGAGTTCATCGAAATCCTTGCTTTCAGTTCTTTTGGAAATATCTTTCCCCAAAGCCTTTTTTTGTAATTTTTCAAAACTGCTTTTTAATTTTTTATTTTCGGCCCTGACTTTTTTATTTTCGATGTTAAGCTTACTTATTAAAAACTTATCTCTAAAAATATTGGGTAGAGCATCCCATATATTGGACTTATTATAAACACTATCTCCTTTCTTTCTTAACGTAGATACAAGGTTCTGAATATCTTCAAGGGATTCACTCTCATGATTAGTAATTCCAATAACAGGGACATCGTTCCATTTTTTTTTAAGTTTTAGATAAATTTGATTAGTTTCAATATGCCATGATGATGCAGTAGATAGTCTAAAATCTAAACCAATAAAAAGAGGGGTTTTACTAACATGCGACAAAACATATTCTGCAGATTTTATGTCAGCACAAATTACCAAGGCTTCTAGGATTTCAGATTCGGATGCAGCCAAAATTAACTGCGCAATGTTATCTTCTTCATCTTCTAACAACAAACAATAGTCATTTTTTACCAGAATTTCTCCACCATCGGACAGCTCTAAAAAATTAATTTTACCATTGTTTAATCTCTCATTCAGTCTTTTAAGATTATACCTTATGTCAGTATGTTTAGCATACTTTCTTTTAATGGCGTTACATCCCTCTGAAACAATGTAACACTCTTTTAATTTAGATACGTATTGCGTCATAAGTCATCTATTTTATTTTGAACTCTATTTTAATAGAAACTCCCTCCTTTGTATTTTCAGGTTGGAAATACCTGCCATCAGGAAACCTCTTTACTTCGACTTGCTCTAAAAAAGCATTAATAAAGTACCCCCCAAATCCATTAGAATCTGTATGCATAATCGGAATTAATCCATACTGTTTGATTTTAATTTCATCAAAAGTTGTTTGATTACTGATAGTATATAAACTTAATCTACCTGAATCAATATGTGGTACCCATTTGAAAATAATTTTTCGTTTCAACGAACCATTATGATTAGTATAATAGTTAATTGCATTAGTAACAAATTCGTCCAAAATCATTTTTAAACCATCTGGATGAATCATCGCCGAAATTCCTGGAACGTCCTTTCCTTTTCTATACTCAAATGCAATATTATTATCCACACAGATATCATTAATAATTCCTAGAAATTCATTAAAAGTAGTACCTTGTTTATTCCCTTCCGAAAGTACGAACCCGATGTTGTCTAAGTAGCGACTAAATTTGTTAACAATATTTTCAGAAGAGTTTTTTGTTTGAGTAATTAGTTCAACTGCCTCTTTATTATTTATCGTATAAGATTTAAGAAGATAACTTAGTTTTTGACTTATCTGGTTTGTCAGCTTGTTTTTTAACTGATGTATAAACATCGAATTGAATGTATTTTTAAACGATTCAATTTGGTCAAATGCTATTTGACTGTAACTTGCCTTGAAAATGGATTTTGTAAGATTGCTTTGCAGCTCTATAACAAGATCAGATTCCTTATCCGGTTTTTCTATGTTTCCAAAAAGAAATATTCCCCCTCCATTAAGTCTGTACTCAAGCTCTCCTTTAAATATTGCAGCAGGACGAAAAAGCGGAATCAGTAAAGCAGTATTGAAAACAAATTCCTCTCTATGATTATTTATTTGCGACATACAATTTTCCCCAACATCTTTTAGAAAATTCTCAATTTGGTCGTCCAAATATTTTTTTTTATGTGTAAAATTGAGCCCAGTTCCAGATGTTTCAAATCTTCCTACTTCAATAACAATTTTGTCTATAGTTATTTCATCAAATTCTAAAGGCTTTTTTTGATTTGCATCAAATGAAGTACTGTAATAAGCTGATTTATGTAATTTTTTATTGGGGATTATAGGACCTCTGTTTTCCTCTTTATCAGCCTTATTGCTTCGTGAATTAGGCTTTATTTGTAAATTACGCTTCATTTGTTTTTTATAGCAGTCAATAATCTGATCATTTTCCGCAATAAGTATGGAAAAATAGTAATCTCCAGTGCGATCTGCCGGGTCAAAAAGAGAAAGTTCAATAAATGATGGATGAAACGGAGCTTGGGAACTTTGAATTATACTTAGCAAATGCTTTACCATCCTTTTCAATTCCTGTTTCCTATTATCATCTATTTTTAACTTTTCAAGATTTAGAAAATTAACTTTATTGTCGTGTTTAGCAACTTCACGACCAACTGTATAAATCGGTTGTAAATCTAACACTTGCTCTTTCAAGTCTATTTTTGCTATATTATTTTTGATAGAGTTCATTTATTAATTCATTTCTTATTTTCGTAAATGTGGGCGATGTTTTTCCTTTTATATCCTCACTATTCACTAAAATTGTGTTAAGTATTGAGGTAGGCTTATCTTTCAACACTATAATTTTATCACTCATTACTATTGCTTCATCAATGTCATGTGTAACCATTATTACGGTAGAATTTGTCCTACATAAAATTCGCTTCAATTCTTTTTGCATTTTATCCTTGGTTATTGAGTCTATGGCACCAAACGGCTCATCTAAAAGTAATACTTCGGGCATATTAACCATTGCTCTGGCCAAAGCAACGCGTTTTTGCATCCCTCCAGATAACTGTCTTGGAAATACATTTTCAAATCCTCTTAGGCCAACGATATCTATCACTTCACGTACTTTTTGTTCCTTTTCTTCTCTTTTTATTAAAGTAGGTAACGCGAAAGAAATATTATCTTTAACTTTCAGCCAAAATAATAACCTTTGTTCTTGAAACACGAGACAACGATTCAAAGAAGTTTCTACAATTTTCTTATTATGGCTTTTTATTTCTCCTACATAATTAGTATCCAATCCGGTAATAAGTTTTAACGTAGTGCTTTTCCCACAACCGGAAGGACCAATTATTGAAAGGTATTCTCCCGAATTAATTTCAAAAGCCAAGTTTTTTAGAACTGTTAGTTCGCCTCCATTTAACTTGTACTTTTTTTCCTCAATATTTATTTCAAGAATCGGATTTTGAATCCCAAAGGTGCTTCCATGAATTAAATTCATTTTTTTGTAAGGGAAAAGGAAGGATAGTCCATTAGAAATGAAGTTTATAACTTTTGCATCCAAAACCAACATGAAAGGTTTCCAAATTTTCTTTAGCGGAATCAAAAATATGGTTATCAGCTTATCCCCAAAGTTTTTTTCTTCTTTTTCTTCTTTCCATCTATTAACATAATTCCCAGTCCAAACTATTATTCTGTCTGTAGCCCAACCAAAAATACCTACAGTAAAAATACCAACAATCATATCTGCTGAACGAGAAAAACTTCTTGAGTCCCATATAAACCATCCAAGACCAGCAGAAGATGCAATCATTTCACCTGCCATTAACAATGTCCAGGAAAGAGCCATTGCAACTCTCAAACTGCCAAAAATAATTGATGACGAATAGGGTAGCGTGATTTTGAATAATTTCACATACCACCCTTTAGAATATAATTTGCTTAACTCAAGTAAATTTTTATCAGTTGACTTAACAGAAAAAGAAGTTGTAAGGAAAAGAGTACAAAAACTACCTATAGCTATTAGTGCAATTTTTGATCCTTGGTCAATTCCAAAAGCAATAATAAGGAGGGGTATCCACGCAAGTGGAGGAACCGGAATTAAAACAAGAAGAAGCGGTTCAAAAAACTTTGATGCAACTTTTGAGCCTCCCACAATTATTCCAAGAGATATCCCAATGAAGCTTCCCAACAAAAATCCCGCAAAGAGACGAAATAAACTAACCTTGGCATTGTTTAATAGAACCCCTTTTTCTATCAAAACACCAAACTTACGCCAAACTTCTTCTGGACTTGCTATTAAAGTCGGCGGCAATACTTTAGTGTCAACTCCCCATTTCCAAAGAAAAACTAGTAAAACAGGCAAAGTTAAACCTATCATTAATGTCAAAAGTTTATTTAAAAATTTTCTACCAGACATATTTTGTTTTTATAACGACATATTAGTCTAAAGTGGTTTAATTCTCCGATCCTCTGGGTCGGAAATAAATATGTTTGCAAAGCAAACTCCATTTAATACTTCGATGGCTTTGCCTCGGAGTAGTTTA
>VAPK010401672.1_pt1 | contig 16821 bp, 9 predicted proteins | sample 3395031 | NCBI WGS metagenome assembly VAPK01 (sample SAMN08290443, study PRJNA428436) | hydrothermal vent metagenome | isolation source: Deep-sea hydrothermal vent chimney 1 | place: Pacific Ocean: Juan De Fuca Ridge
CTTAATGAACTTGATGGCGTGCTGAAAGGAAAAAATAACATTGAAGAGCTGAGCGGGAGTATCATTAAGTTTTTCTCCACATACCTCGAAGCCCAGGTCGGGTTGATTTATCTTTATGATGAAGAAGAGGACGTGTTGAAACTTTCAGGGACTTATGCCGTTTCGGGTGGTGATGCGGCGCCTAATAAGCTATACAAGCCTGGCGAAGGTGTTGTGGGACAGGCTTTTAATGACGGAAAACGCCTAACAATTACAGGCGAGGGGGATAGGGATGTTCCATTGATCGACATGGGGTTAGGGAGCAAAATACCGCGGATGCTTGCCGTTGTACCTTTCTCCTTTGAAAACCAGGTTATCGGTGTTCTTGAAATGGGGTCGGTGAATCTCTTTAGTCAGCTTCAGCTTAACTTTATGGATCTGGCTATTCAGGATCTTGCGCTTGCAGTTATCACACTGAATTCTCACCTGAAAGTTCGCAGACTCCTTGAGCGGACGCAGGAACAAGCCAAAATTCTCGAAGTGCAACAGGAAGAGTTGCGACAGGCTAATGAGGAGTTGAAGGAGCAGACCGAAGCGCTGAAACGCTCCGAAGAAAATCTCCAAACACAGCAGGAAGAGCTGAAAGTCACCAATGAAGAGTTGGAAGAACGTACTAAAGCGCTTGAGATTCAGCGTGATGCCATAAAACGTAAGAATAAGGAGCTGGAAGTAGCACGGAAAGAGATAGAGAAGAAAGCCAAAGACCTGGAGACGGCAAGTCGCTATAAATCGGAATTCCTAGCCAATATGTCGCACGAGCTGCGAACACCGCTTAACAGTATTATTGTGCTGTCGCAGTTGCTGAACGAAAATACTAAAAATAATCTGAGCGAAAAGGAGAGGGAGTTTGCCCGTACCATCAATACATCCGGTATAGACTTGCTCAACCTTATCAATGATATTCTGGACCTCTCCAAAGTGGAATCCGGCAAAGTTGAGGTTAATCTGGGGAGGCTTTATCTGAAGGATTTGGGAGCATATGTTGAAACTAGCTTCAAACCTGTGGTTGAGGAAAAAGGGCTAAAGCTGAATATTGAAAAAGCGGATGCTCTTCCCGAATTTGTCGAGACCGATGTGCAACGGGTAGAGCAGGTTATTAAGAATTTGATATCCAATGCTATAAAATTTACTGAAAAAGGAAGTATTACTTTTAAAATGGATCGCTGTCAGGATAAAAAGTTGCTTAAGTCGTTGGGGATAGATACCGGAGATACCCTCGCTCTGACTGTTGCCGATTCGGGTATAGGTATTCCGAAGGAAAAACAAAAGGTCATTTTTGAAGCCTTTAAGCAAGCCGATGGTACTACCAGCCGAAAATATGGAGGAACAGGCCTCGGGTTGAGTATTTCGCGGAGCTTTGCTACACTGCTGGGAGGAGCTATTGGACTGGTGAGCGAGGAAAATAAAGGCACAGCCTTCACATTATATCTGCCCTGGAAATATGAAAATGCCGATGATACTGCACTGGTGGCCAAAGAGAGTAAGCCTGCTCCCAAAATTCATGAGGAAGAAGTAGTTACAGACATACCGAGTGCTCCGGCGGACGTTCCTGCGGTGGAAGATGACAGAGGAATCCTGCATGCGAATGATAAAAAAATTCTGATTATCGAAGATGATATCAATTTTGCCCGCGTACTTAAAGATCTGGCACACGAACATGACTACAAAGCCATTATTGCTTTAGATGGCGAAACAGGACTTTATCATGCCGATTATTACTCTCCTGATGCTATAATTCTTGATCTGGGATTGCCCGGCATCGATGGCCAGGAGGTGATTGACCACTTGAAGGCTAACCTTAAAACCAAGGCAATCCCCGTACATGTTATTTCAGCCAGTGATTTCGATATTGAAATGCTGAAAAAAGGTGCCATTGGCTTTATCTCCAAACCGGTTACCAAAGAGCAGATAGATGCCGTCTTTGAAAAGATTGAGCAAATTACTACCAAGCCACTTAAGAAACTTTTGGTTGTTGAAGATGAGGAAATTACACGGAAAAGCATCGAAAAGTTACTGAAAGATGACAATCTGGAGATTATCTCCACCGAATCGGGTGAAAAGGCTGTTGAATTATTGAAGAATGAGAAGTTTGACTGCATGGTTCTTGATTTGGGGCTGAAAGACTTGAGTGGTTTCGATGTGCTTGAGAAAATTCACAAAGACGAAAATGCCGCCAGGGTTCCTGTCGTTATTTATACAGCCCGTGAACTTAGCCGCCGTGAAGACGAGACGTTGAAAAAGTATGGCAGTAGTATTATTCTGAAAGGAGCACACTCTTTTGAGCGACTACTGGACGAAACAACTCTGTTTCTGCATCAGGTTGAGTCCGATTTTACCGGTGTTAAGAAAAAAATGTCGGAGAAACTACACAGCGATAATGTTCTGAAAGACAGGACTATTCTGCTCGTTGACGATGATATGCGCAACGTTTTTGCTCTTTCCAGCTTACTCGAAAGTTATGACATGAAAGTCATTGTCGGGAAAAATGGTAAGGAGGCCATCGAGAAACTAAAAGCAAATGCGGAAGTTATCGATTTAGTGCTAATGGATATTATGATGCCTGAAATGAATGGCTATGAGGCTATGAAGATTATCCGTAAGGAAAAACGGTTTGAGAAATTACCTATGATAGCGCTTACTGCCAAGGCTATGAAAGGCGATCGGGAGAAATGTATTGCTGCCGGTGCCAACGAGTATCTTTCAAAACCGGTGGAGAAGGAAAAACTTATTTCTATGCTTCGCGTTTGGCTTTATAAATAAGAAACAGCTACCGGTTATGGAGGCCATAGATTTCCCGACAACTGAAAATATCGAACTTGAACTGTTGTTGCAAGCTGTTTTCTTGCAATATGGTTACGACTTCAGAGATTACAGCCGCGCACATGTTAAGCGCCGTGTGAAGCACCGGATGGTGCAGGAAGGATTGAAAAGTATTTCTGAACTTCAGAATAGTATTCTCCACGATAGGAGTACTTTTGAACGGTTGGTACGCAGCCTCTCCATAAATGTGACAGAAATGTTTCGTAATCCTGATTTTTACAAAAGCGTTCGCGAGAGGGTTATCCCTGTTCTGAAAACTTATCCGTATCTGAAGATATGGCATGCCGGATGTGCCACCGGCGAAGAGGTCTATTCCTTTGCCATTATGCTGAAGGAAGAGGGCCTTTTGAAACGGACGCAGATTTATGCTACGGACTTTAATCCGGATGTGATTAAGCAGGCACAAAAGGGAATTTTCCCTATCCGCAACATCAAGGATTATACGTCCAACTATCAGAAAGCCGGAGGGAAAGAATCTTTTTCCGATTATTATCATGCCAATAACGAGTTGGTTATTTTTGATAAGAACTTAAGAAAAAATATTGTTTTCGCCGAACATAATCTGGTAACTGATGGCGTTTTTGCCGAAGTCAATATGATCGTTTGTAGGAATGTGCTGATTTACTTTAACCGTAATTTGCAAAATGAAGTGCTGAAGTTGTTACATAATAGCTTGATTACCGGAGGTTTTCTTGCACTCGGTACAAAAGAGTCGCTCATGTTTTCGGACAGAGAAAAGAAATATAAGACGTTGGACACCAAGCAAAAAATTTTCAAGAAAAAATATGACTAAAACACGGAAAATAAAAGCTGTGGTTGTTGGCGCATCGGCAGGAGGCTTGTACGCCCTCAAAAGACTGTTGCCCGCTTTGCCTGCTACTTTTCCATGTCCCGTGCTGGTTGTGCAGCACATGAGTCCACATTCTGATAATTACATGACGCGGATGCTCAATGACCTTTCCCTGCTAACAATAAAAGAAGCAGATGAAAAGGAGGCCATCATATCCGGAACAGTTTATATTGCTCCGCCGGATTATCATCTGCTCGTGGAATCCGACTACTCCCTGTCGCTTTCTGTTGAAGAAAAAGTAAATTATTCACGACCCTCCATTGATGTTCTGTTTGAGACAGCTGCCGATGTGTATGGCCCGCATCTGATGGGTATTGTCCTTACAGGCGCCAGCATCGATGGTGCCAATGGCTTGCTTGCCGTGAAAAAAAAAGGAGGTTTCACCATTGTGCAACACCCGGATGATGCCGAAAGTCCGGCCATGCCCAAAGCAGCCATCGAGATGGCAAAACCACATAAAATTCTGACACTGGATGAAATTATAGCCTTACTTTCGCAAGTATAAACCTGCCGGTAACGAAATATTATTGATTGGTACAAATCTTATACCGAACTCAGGTTATAAAATACCGGAGTTGTTGCACGTCCTGCCGGCTCGCTCTAAAATTTGAGATATTGCCTACTGCACGTAACGCATCATTCATTGGCGATTACCTCTTTTTTCCCGGATTCGGTTTATTCTTATTTTCATTTTTAGTCTGTTTCTTATCCTCGCGTTTACCTTCACGCTGTTGTTTGTTGTTGAAGCCAAGTGTGGAAAGAATTCCGCTCAGGTTACTTCTCCAAAGATAGTAGATAAACGATTTTTCAGGGACGCGGTCAAAATAAACAATTCCTTTTTTCGTACGACCCAGAAACGGCGGATTGTTGTTCTTGATGATAAAGCTGTTCATCATGAAATTTGCAAAAGGACTGTAAAATTTCTTACTTTTCTGTGATTTTTTCCTGTTGTAGAGTCTGAACTTGAGCTTTTTGTATAAAAAATTGACGCTTCCTTTGGCGGTGGTGTCATTTCCCGTAATCATGGGAACCTCCAGACTTCCAATTCCAGAGAGAACGGTTAATCCCAAAACATTTTCCGTTAATAAATTAAATTGAGTAAGGTCTATCTGTCCGGCTTCGGCAGAAAACCACCACTGCCTGTGTGGAGCAAAATAGGGCATGACAAGCGTAAAGTCCAAATTAGCCTGCTTCATTAGTTTTCCTGATCCGTGAAATTTTAATACCATATTGGAGTCTTTTCGTGTCAGCTCATTGGTTAGGTTTTCGGCGAGGACGTTAAAATTATCAATAAAAAAGACGCCTGGATTCTTCGAGATAACTTCATACTCGAAATAAGAAATCATGCTGTTGTGAAGCTGTACACTGTCAATCCTGAATCTGTACGGAATACGTGCCAGCATATCGATGGGCATGGGCTTGATAATTTTTCTACGCGGATAATGCATGTCACGTTCAAAACGAACACTCAGGTTGTTTAACCGCAAGTTGCCAAAGTGAATAAAATGTTTATTCAGCAAATCCTCCAGGTTAAAATTATCCAAAATGGCACTTTTGCCGTAAAGTGTGATGCGGTCGGTTTGGTGTACTGCTTTTGCAAAAAAATCATCCCGGCTATACCGGGGCGTTAACGTTATCGAATCGAGGCTTATCTTTCTGCTTGCCAGGCTTATACGGATGTCTTTGGTGCGAAAGGTGTACATGCTGTCACCGCTGATTACAGCTCTGTCGTTGAGGTTTATGAGCATGATTCCAAACAGTGCACCTGATGACTTCTCCCGTGGTTTGCCTCCCAGTTGAACGTTGTCGATGCTGATGTTTGTATTTTTTATATTTATCAGCTTGCTCATGTTGTCATATTGATAGCTGAAATTCACGTCTTTGAAAAAGCTGCTGTCCACATGGATGCTGCTTAATATATGGGTGTAGTGACTGAAAAAGTTACTACTGAGGAAGGATAACGACCGTTTCTTTTTAGTGGTGTCGTTGTTAATAACATTTACCCACATTTCCGGAACAGACCAGCTTTTAATATGAAGTTCTTTGTTTTTGCCACTACTTAAGTTGATATTGTTCAACGACATATTGTGTATGAAAAGGTAGGCGTATGCTTTTCTTAACTCAGGGTGAAGCAGTGTAGAGGAGAAGTTGGTTCCGATAATCTTTTTAATGCTTATTCTGTTTTGTGCAGACTGAACGGCAATTCTGTCTGCCACTATGTTAAGTTTTCTCAGGGTGTCTGAATAGGTCACTTTTTTTATGCTTAAATCCCAGTACTTCATTAAGTTCGGGGAAGTTCCTGTCAGTACTCCCGGATATCGCAGGTTGGGATGATAAAACAGGTTCAGGTTGTCAATATTGGCCATTTTATAATTATCATCATTTCGTATATTTATTTGTAAGAAACCGTGGCTCAGTATTATGCTGTCATAAATAAAAGTCCATCTATTGATGTTTTTGCTAAGAACTCCTCTTTTGAAATTTATAAATTGTATGTGAGCCTCTCCCTGTTGTATAATCGCTTTTCCGAAAACGAGGCTGTCGCTACGAAACAGTTTTGTATAATCCAGTGAAAGTAGGTGGATGCTCGGAATATTTACCTTGAACTGCAGGTTGCTGTCGTGTCCCTGCCGGAGTGAGATATTCTGAATTTGCAGCGTACCGGAGTCGCTGTTCAGGTTTGTTTTTTCTAATCGGGCTAACAGGTTATTCTGACTGATTCTTGTTTTTTGCAACACCGCTTCCCAGTGTTTCGGTTGTGAAATCAGATGTGAAGTATCATACCCCATTTTAAATCTGTAGAGTTTCAGGTCGAGCCGGCTGCTGATGTTAAAATCTTTACCTGGATGCCTGGATGTCAGGCTAAACCTGCTTTTCAGGATGTGAACGAACGCTATGTCTGTTTTAAATGGTAGCTTTACAAAGCTGTTCCAGTGTTTTGCAGGAAGAGTGTCTTCCGGATTTATGTTGGTCTGATTGGTTTGGCTAAAGTTTGCACCGTATAGATAGGCTCCTCCGGCAATGAGTGTTTGATGGAAAACCAGTGGGTTGAGCTTTGGTTTCATAAGGGTAACAGAACTTATGCTAAGTGTGTCATGTTTCATCGTGTCTGACTGGATAAAGTGAAGCCCTGAAATTCTGAAAAAACGGTTATTCCAAAGTAATTCTTTTGTTTCCAGCAGTTGCCCTGTAGTCGCCATGCTAAGCCGACATTCTTTTGAAGTGTAGAAGAGCGAATCGTACTGTATTGATGCATTTGGTCCGCTCAATACGGTACCTTGCAAACCGTTGGCAAAAAGATTAATTCCCAATATGTTTAGTGCGAGACCTTTGTTTGCTTTATAGCCTAATCTTCCGTTTCTGATGTCGATTCTTTCAACCTCGAAAGAATCAAAGACAGCAGGCTGAACTGTCAATTTCTGGTGACAAGCACTGTCCTTTTTCCAAAACAAGTCCGGAGAGTCTATGTTGATGGCAAGAAGCTGATGCTCCCCTTTTTGGAACCTTTTATCTGATAAACTGTCAATAAAAAGCTTCCCAGCACTGAATGAGGAGAGCAGTGAAGAGTCTGTTTTGCATCGTGTTGCTATCTTTAGATGGTTAATAATGAGTTGTTTAGTGCCGGAAGAATATTGGGTTTCCCCACTTTGTATAGCTAACGGGCTCTTTTCCCCTCCGAAAGCCATTTCGTGGTATGAAGCTGACATATCTTGGTAATGCAAGCTTTCTAATGGGTTTGTCAGAAATTTCTTTGTCGTCCATATACTGTACATCTCAAGGTTCATTCGTTTTACTCTCAAGAGAGTATCCTGGTTGCCATCTACCTGAAAAAGATGTATATGGTTTAAGCTTAAAGTATCAAGCGAAAGAATGTTATAAGTATCAAAAAGATCTTTTAGCAGTCTCGATGTAGAATTTCCGGTCTGTTTCTTATGGCTTGATTTAAAGGTGTATATACCACCAACGACTTTGATATTATTGAGTTGCAAAATACTTTTTCCAGATGGCTTCTGTTTTGTTGTTTTCAATCCGGAAATTCTCGTCCATCGCAGGTAAAGTTTCGCTACCGGTTGTTTCGTCTTGTTTTTACCTGCCGAAACAATTTGCAAGCCATTTAGAAACAGAGCATTATTCCGGGAAGAGTAATATGCAGAATCAAGTTTAATATCCATCCTTTCTGCAGCGGAATACCGGTGAAAATCCTTGACATATAGCTCGAACTTTTCAAAACTTAGCGGATGAAGTGAATCTCCGGCAGCTTTGATGGTCCCCAGTTCATTAATGGACATGTTGTAGCGGGCACTTCCGTAAATGTCTTTTCCCTTTTCTTCGTTTATCTTTACCTTTCCGAAATTGATTTGTGAATGGTGAATCAAAAACTGAAAGTTAAGATGCGTAATTTCATGTTTCTGCAGCGCATTCATCAAAGAACCGGGGTCGAAAGAAGAAACTTTGGCTTTGACTGCCGGTTTGTTCTGCCCCAGGGTAAACGTAGGTTGTTCGATGACCAGGTTATCGCAGATGAGCTGCTTGTATTTTATAAAGTCCCACAGAGAAATGTTGACAAGAGAAAGCTTTTGGAACTCCGCTTTTTTGAGTATGGTGCCTTTTGCTTCGTTGAAATATACATTTTTGAAAGTTAATGCGGATCCGTAAATTGCCAGCTTTTTGGAGAAAACGGCCACCTCAACTTTATCAAAATTTAAAGTAATTTGTCCTGCCGATTGGCGGTTAACCGTGCGTTGCAGGACATAACCTACCCATTGGCTGCGGGAAGCATACACTCCTGCCAGTAACAACACAAACAAGATAAGGAGGGCCGGTACTATCCGCTTTCTTTTCATGGCCGGACAACTTTTAGAAGCATAATATCAACATACACAGGGAGATGGTCGCTAAATCCACCATGATATGTAAAGCCATTGTATGTGCGGTTTGGTTTTAGTCCCATATTTTTTTCGTCTTTTTCCAGGAGAAATGGTGCATCAAAGATATGAAAGCTTTTGCCAACTACCAAGGTGGACGTACGGCTGCTTATGAGATTTTTTGAACATAGTATCCTATCAAAAATTGCCCAGCCAGAAAAACTTTTAATACTTCCTTTCGCCAACTTATAGTCGAAATGTGGTGGAAGGGCCGTAATGTTACATTGGTTTTGTGGCCGAATAATCCACTGCAGGCCTTTGTCGGTAACGGCTTCATTAAAATCGCCAAGGATAAGGATGCGGGCATTAGGTTCCTTTTTGCAAACTGAATCTACCGTATGGCGAAGGATTTTCGCTGCGAGAAGCCTTTTAGATACGGTTGCCATAAGCCCGCCATAACGTGATGGCCAGTGGTTGATAAAAAGTTGCAGGGTGTCATTTCCGGCTGTCCCTTTCACATACAAAATATCGCGCGTTCGTAAATTGTTATCTGCAGAATCGCGTACGTGGATAGCCTTGGTAAAAAGAGGGTGGAAGCTGGCTTTTCTGTATATAATTCCTACATCAATGCCGCGGTGGTCGGGCGATTCAAAATGAATGATACCATATTCTTTTTCGCCTAGCGGACTATTTTTCAACAGGTCTTCCAACACAAACCGGTTCTCAATCTCTGCAAAAGCCATGATATCCATCCTGTGCCACCCGCCCATGGCTGCTATCACTTTAAACATGTGTTGGCGCTTTGTTTTGTAACGCCAGGCTGTCCAGTGATGGTTGCCTCCCGGGTTGAACTCTGTATAGTCGATGGTGGAATCGGCAAAAGTGTCGAAATAGTTTTCTGCATTGTAAAACCCTATTCTTAGAAAGGTTTTCGCACTTTTTGATGGTTGCCCGGATAGAATATCTGTCCAGCTGGTAAGGAGAATGAGCAAACCGATGATAATGGGACTTTTCATGACAAATTGTTGCATACAAGTTTACGAAAAATTTTGGTTAGTTAGGAAGCGTCGTTCTCAACCTTTCATTCGGGCTTGCTTTTGCAAGGTTGAGCGAGGTTAAACGAATGAGATAGATACTCGGATATGAATTCTCAGCATGAGAGAAAAACACAACTTTTTATTGCGATCAAGGATAACTATGAACAAATGTTCAATATATTTGCATTCAAAATAATTAATCCATGTCGCCTCGACCCAAAAGAAGAAGAATACTGAGTGAGCCCCCGTCTGTTTCCGGTTTTATTCCGGAAAGTGGTGAATATTCTTCTGCTTCTGAAGACAGGGTCATCCTGTTTTTTGAAGAATATGAGTCCATAAGGCTTGCAGATTATGAGTGTCTTACGCAATTGGAAGCCTCAAAACGAATGCATATTTCCAGGCCTACCTTTACCCGTATTTACGAATCGGCACGTAAGAAAGTAGCCAAAGCTTTTGTTGAAAATAAACGCATTTCCATCGAAGGCGGACATGTGGAATTTAAAGCCGACTGGTATCGCTGCGAGAACTGCGGCTCGGTTATTAAGCGTAAATCGGGATGGAAAGCAAAAGGTTGTCCTGTTTGTGGTGATGCACAGCTTATTCCGTTGCAGCAAGCTGCCAACGATTTTCAGGAAAAATGTAGAGGCGCCGGACGTGGTGGCGGTCTTTTTCATGGTGGCAGGTGTATGACCGGCTTTTGCATCTGTCCCAAATGCGATTACAAAGAGGAACATGCTGCCGGTGTTCCCTGCAGCAGCTTACTTTGTCCTCATTGCAATATCCGTATGGTACGTGAAGATTCAGAACATTATAAATTCATTTTAAATAAACGAAAAAATAAATAAAATAGTAAAAATGGACACAAAAAAAGCAGGATTTAATTCAAAACTGATACACTCCGGTGGCGTCGAGGATGCCTTGGGCAGTGCGGTTACACCTATTTATCAGACCTCAACTTTCCGGTTTAAAAATGCCGACCACGGCGCCCGCTGTTTTTCCGGCGAGGAGAAAGGATACATATACACACGTCTGGGTAACCCAACTATCGACGACCTCGAGAACACGCTGGCAGAGTTGGAAAATGGTTATGCTGCGGTAGTTAATTCTTCAGGCATGGCTGCCGTGAACAATGTTTATATTGCATTTCTTGGCGCCGGTGACCACATGGTCAGTCATAATTCGGTTTATGGACCGTCGCGTGGTGTTATGGAAAAACTTTATCCAAAATTCGGTGTAGAGAGTACTTATGTGGACTGTACCAACCTCGAAAATATTGAGAAAGCTATCCGTCCCAATACCAAGATGCTCTATTTGGAAACGCCGGCTAATCCCACCATGGGCATTACTGATATTGCCGGAGCTGTTGCTATTGCCCACAAGCATAATATTTTGGTGTGTGTTGATAATACGTTTAGCAGCCCTTATCTTCAAAAACCGCTGGATTTGGGGGCCGATATTGTTCTGCACTCTATGACAAAATTTATCAATGGTCATGCTGACATAGTGGGAGGTTGTGTTGTCACAAAAACCAAAGAACTTTTCGGTGAGGTTGCCTACGTGATGAAGAACTTTGGCTTCAACATGGATCCTCATCAGGCCTGGCTTACCCGCCGCGGATTGAAGACCCTATCGGTAAGAATTGAAAGAGCTCAGGCCAATTCGGTTAAAATTGCGGAATTTCTGGAAAAGCACCCCAAAATAGAATGGGTTTTGTATCCGGGACTAAAGTCGCATCCGCAGTACGAATTGGCTAAAAAGCAGATGGCCGGTCCGGGTGCTATGATGTCGTTTGAGGTGAAAGGCGGACTCACTGCCGGAAAAATGGTTATGGATAATGTGCAGCTCGCTTTGCTCGCAGTTTCTCTCGGCGGTATTGAAACCTTGATTCAGCATCCTGCTTCCATGACCCATTCCAAGTTGTCAAAAGAAGAGCGGTTGGAAGCTGGTATTACGGATGGCCTGGTACGCCTTTCGGTAGGCATCGAAGATGTGGACGACATCATTGCCGATCTCAACTACGCACTGTCGTTGGTGTAGAGGGCTTGTTAGTTTTTAAAGACTCTATTGTGGTTTGTGCTTAAACCGCACTTTTTTAAGGCCCATTGCTTTAATCATCCAGTTGGGAAGTGGCTTGTTGGGGTCTCTCTTTTTTAAATTGATATTAAGGCCAAGCTTTTTTATCAAAGGTACTTTGTGTGTTTCCACAAACTCAATCAGGGTTCCATCCGAATCCTCAATATAACCCCAATGCCCGTTAGCTTCTCCCATATCAAATGATTCTTCGCTGAGTACTTTAAATGGGAAATTTTTCTGCGAACATTCTTCTGTTAAAGCTTTCATGTTGCTTATATCGAAACACAAGTGGATAAATCCAATGTCTCCCCAATACCTGCCGGCAAATATCTTTTGGGGGGCGTTGTCGAGATTTTGTATGAGCTCTATCTGGCTATCCCCGAATAATTTACTAAATCCGCCTAATCGGTCTGGTTTATGACCCAACAAAATTCTACGAAACCGGCAATTTCCATTAGGAAGGTCTTTCAGGTCGGGGAAAACGCCCTCTTTGTCGTAAACCACCTGGTCATAACCTAAAATATCCGAATACAATTTTAATGAAACAGAAATATCGGACACGCCAATCAAACACCCATAAGTTCCCCCGATATCATGACCGTTATCGGTATACCATGAGTTAAACTCTTTGATCTTTAGTGTGTTACCATAGGGGTCTCTGATGTGGAAGCTTTTCCTTGAATCCGGTTCTTTAGAAATATCTGTCAATATGTTTACGCCGAGACTTTTTAATCTGCCATAAGTCTTTTCTACATTTCTTGATTTTATAACGGCTATATTTATTCCCAGATCCCCTATTTTTAGTTTAGTTTTTGGTTTAGATGGCTTTCTGTCAAGATACTGCCATATCTCATATCCACTACCTCCCTGCATATTCATTGACAAGATGGCTTTTTTCTTATGAGGCTGTCCTCCCATATATCGAGCCATATCAGTAGCAACATTTTCATCTTCAAATACGGATACGTCAGCCCCCAACCGTGTCGCATACCATTCAAAGGCTTCGTCAGCATTATCAACACCAACGCCAATTTGCTGTATCCCGTAAATTATTTTTTTTTCCATAGCCCGATAGTTTTTATTGTGATTTAGTGGTTGGGCAACTTGTTCATATTCATTGCCAAATGTACAGTTTATTCCATACAAACGACCACATCAAAGTTGTTTCTTTATCAATAGACCTGTTTATCAGCCGGGAACATCTGTTGTGATTAAAAAATGTAAAGAGTTGGTGGCAGGTCTGTATTTCGTTTTTCAATTTATTAAGCTGAGGTCGATATAACCCGCTATAACTTCATGATTTTTAGCGATAAATATGAAATGCTATTGGTTTTCTGTGAGATAAATCTTATATTGAACTAAGGTTATGAAGAATATATTTAGGGCATCAAATGAAATAATATGTATTTTTGCAGTGATAAAAAAGTTCCTTGTAATACTTATCAATCCGATTAAGGTTTAGTTTAACGCTAATTAATAGGGAATTGTGTGAAAATCACAAGCTGTCGCGCAACTGTAAAGTAACGTGAAAGTTCTTGCCAAAATATCCACTGTCCGTTTTTGGGGGATGGGAAGGAGGCGGGAATGTTACAAGCCAGGAGACCTGCCTTCTATCGTACTGATTATGCTTCCGCGACCAGAAGCAATATCAAGAATTGATTATAACTGCCTTTAATTTCCATTCCCGGGATTTGGGTATCTCATATAATCATACCACCTTATTGTTTTTAATCGTAGAGCATCTCAGGTATAGCAACCGCTTTGAATGTTTAATTAATTAAAAAACAAAAAGTATGATTCCTCAAAATTTAGGTTACCCGCGAATTGGTGCTAAAAGAGAGCTCAAAAAAGCCTGTGAACAATATTGGGCAGGCAAATCAAATTTATCCGATCTTTTACAGGTTGGTAAAGAAGTACGACTGTCGAATTGGAAAATTCAAAAAAATGCCGGGATTGAGTTAATCCCTTCCAACGACTTTTCCTATTACGACCAGGTGCTGGATATGTCGTTAACTGTCGGAGCAATCCCGGGTCGCTACAACCGAATTCTTACTAATCATAAGATGTTTACAGAATTTGACCTCTATTTTGCTATGGCCAGAGGCTATCAGAAAGATGGTTTGGATATTACAGCAATGGAAATGACCAAATGGTTCGATACGAACTACCATTATATTGTCCCCGAATTTTATAAAGATCAGTCGTTCATGTTTTTCTCCACAAAAATTACAGATGAATATGAGGAGGCAAAACAACTGGGAATCAAGACAAAACCAGTACTCATAGGCCCTGTTTCTTATTTGCTTTTGGGGAAAGAAAAAGAAGAAGGCTTCGATAGAATTGATTTAATCAACAACCTGATTCCGGTATATATTGAAGTTCTCCGCAAGCTGGTTGATATGGGAGTGGAGTGGGTACAATTTGATGAGCCATTTCTGGCACTGGACCTGTCAGAGAAAGAAAAAAAAGCTTTTTACTTTGCATACGCTCAAATAAAGCAATCCTTTCCTCATCTGAAAGTTATGCTTACGACCTATTTTGAAGGCCTTAGAGAAAATACTTCCCTGGCATTGAGTTTACCAGTGTCTGCTTTGCATGTTGATTTGGTAAGGGCGCCACAGCAATTGGAAGAGCTGTTACGTATGATTCCAGAACACCTCAGCCTTTCATTGGGCATTGTTGATGGTAGAAATATCTGGAAAAATGACTTTACCGGATCTCTCCGGATTATTGAGAAAGCTGTTGCAAAACTTGGTAGCAACAGACTTTTGATAGCGCCTTCCTGTTCGCTATTACATTGCCCTTTTGATTTGGACAATGAAACAAATGAAGAGATACTTCCAGGTAAAATCAAAAACTGGATGGCCTTTTCCAGGCAAAAGGTAAAAGAGGTAGTTACCTTAGCTAAGTTAGTAAACCCGACTACTTTTTCGGAAGTTGAAAATGAATTAAAGGAAAACATACTGGCAATAGAAAGCAGAAGAATGTCCGGATTAATTCATAAGCCAAAAATCAAAGAACGGGTGTCCTCAATTGACGATTCCTTTTCAAGAAGAGAAACTTCTTTTGAACAGCGTCATAAAAAACAAGAAGCAGATTTGAATTTGCCACTGTTCCCAACGACCACAATAGGCTCTTTTCCACAGACCAAAGCAGTGCGTCAGCTAAGGGCCAAATTCAAAAAAGGCGAGTTAACGGCTCAACAATATGAACAAGCCATAAAAGAAGAAATAGAAAAAGTAATTCGCTGGCAGGAGCAGATTGGCCTGGATGTGCTGGTGCACGGTGAGTTTGAGCGAAATGACATGGTGGAATATTTTGGAGAGCAGTTAGATGGTTTTGCTTTCACACAGTTTGGGTGGGTACAAAGCTACGGCTCACGAGGTGTTAAGCCGCCCGTTATTTTTGGTGATGTGGAAAGAACCCATCCTATGACAGTGAAATGGTCAGCCTATGCACAATCCCTGACCGAAAAACCTGTAAAAGGGATGCTTACCGGACCTATCACCATTTTGCAATGGTCTTTTGTTAGAGACGACCAACCCCGGGAGACAACAGCCTATCAAATTGCCTTTGCTATAAGAGATGAGGTGGCAGACCTTGAAAAGGCAGGTATCAGGATTATTCAGATAGATGAGCCAGCCATAAGAGAAGGACTTCCGTTAAGAAAATCCGACTGGTCAGACTATCTGCAATGGGCCGTAAAAGCATTTCGGATAAGTTCGTCATCTGTAAAAGACGAAACACAAATCCACACGCACATGTGCTATTCCGAATTTAATGAAATTATTAAAAATATTGCGGATATGGATGCAGATGTTATCACCATTGAGACTTCCCGTTCGCAAATGGAACTGCTGGACGCTTTTGCAGATTTTCATTACCCGAACGAAATAGGGCCGGGGGTGTACGACATCCACTCTCCCAGAGTTCCTTCAAAGGAAGAGATGACCGCTTTACTTGAAAAAGCTTCCCGTGTGCTAACACCAAAACAACTTTGGGTAAACCCTGACTGCGGCCTTAAAACGAGAGGCTGGAACGAAACCCGGGATGCTTTAGTCCAAATGGTGGAAGCAGCAAAATCGATAAGAAAAATAGTACAGGATAAATAGATGCTGTTAGATTATTCCGGCTTTGCAGGATTATTAAAATTGAGGTTGTTTAAAGTCCGGTGAGATCAGGATATTCCTCTCAGATTTTCAGTTTGACTTCAAACAACCTTGTTAACAGCTTTTTACTTATGAAAAGGATAGAAGAAAAAATAAACAAATCAGAAACACGAATCTTTAAGGCTGTATTTCCCAATACAGTCAACCATTACGACACGCTCTTTGGTGGGTCTGCTATGAAATTAATGGACGAAGTTGCCTTTATAACTGCTACCCGGTTTAGCCGGCTGAAGATGGTAACGGTATCATCCGATCGTATTGATTTTAGAAAACCAATACCTCACGGTACTATTATAGAGTTAGTGGGTAAAGTGGTTTATCTTGGAAACACAAGCCTGAAGGTGAAGGTCGACATCTTTGTTGAAAAGATGTACTCTGATGAGAGGGAAAAAGCTATTTCTGGGACGTTCACATTCGTTGCTGTCGGCGACAACAGGCAGCCAATCAAAATAACCTGAGCTCGACATGAGCTTTGCTCACTGTTTTAGATAATTAGCTCATAGACAGAACAATACCATTAGAAACATAAAAACAAACCCGAAAGGTCTGAATTATTAGTCATTAATGGAAATATTGTTAACCCGGTTTAAAGAATGGACCACCCTGAAAGCTATGTTGATAGTGCTTTTTACAGCTGAATTTTCGTAAATGTTAATTTCTTAGTTAATAATTTAGAGCCAAAATGTTTTTTAACGATAGATAATGACTTATCTTTAAAGCATAAATTGATTAAAGGGAATACTGTGAAAATCAGTAGCTGTCCCCGCAGCCGTAAGTTGTAAAACAGCCTTGGTATCATAAAGTCACTGTCCGCCTGAGGCGGGATGGGAAGGCAACCAAGGTGCAACAAGCCGGAAGACCTATCAATTTTGGACATCATTTCGTAGCTTTCGGGTGAAAAAAGCGAAGAAAGACTGATCACCTTTCTGGTATTTTATCCTTTGCTACCATTAATTGTTTAACTAAAA
>VAPK010076234.1_pt1 | contig 16816 bp, 14 predicted proteins | sample 3395031 | NCBI WGS metagenome assembly VAPK01 (sample SAMN08290443, study PRJNA428436) | hydrothermal vent metagenome | isolation source: Deep-sea hydrothermal vent chimney 1 | place: Pacific Ocean: Juan De Fuca Ridge
ATTATGTTGTTCATGTTGATCTATGAACAGTAGGGCTTTGCCCTACTTTAATATTTCTTGAAACTTAAGAGTTGTTAAATGCTGTCGGAGATACTGGTCACAATAGACTTTTTTAGTTCATCTAAGTTTTTAACTTTCTGAGAATAGATACCTATATTTTTTAGTTTTTAGTTGTTTTGAGTTAGCTTCCATTCTCCACCTTTGTCTGGACCAACCCTTTCAATAATTCCCATTGATTTTAATTTCGTCATATTCCTCTCAATAGTCCTAACATCTTTTTCTAAAGAAATTGATATTTCCTTTGTAGCAACAAAAGGATTTACTTTTATTTCTTCAATAATCAATTCTTGCAACTTGCTTAAATTTGGACCGGCATTTGGACCGGCATTTGGACCGGCATTTGGACCGGCATTTGCCGGGATTTTGTTCATCTTAGATTTACCATCCCGTCTGAAAACGACATAAAACTTTTTTCCAACCTCCTTAAAGATAGTCTTAGGCTCAAATTTCAAGATTTTACCAATACCTCTTCCCCATTTTTCAATAAAATGAATTTGGTGTAGCATCTCAGCAATCAACTCATTCCTTCTCTCTGACACCTCCTCATTCCTAATTTTCTTAATAGTCAATTCCTCTAGCAATAATCCAGGACTCCTGACCTCAACCCTATCCTTGTAAACAGCCAAATGAACATGATCAACACTCCAATAGTCCCTATGACAAAACGCATTAATTATTGCCTCACGAAAAGCATCCTTGTTTATCTCTGGAACATTTATCCTTTTCATCCCCTCAATCCTCATTCCCACGTGAATATTCTTCATAAAATACCTCTCAGCTTCTTCAATTAAATCAAATAAATTCCCATTAAACTCCTTCATATCAATAACATCACTCGCTTCATCAAAAACAGCACACCTAAGTTTAGCATTTCTAAAAAAATCCTGAGGAGAAAATCCAAACAACATAACAGCTACATTCAATAACTTGTCATCTCTAATTAAACCTAGCTTCGTCAAATCACTTTTCGTATCATTAAACTCTTTACCAATCAACTCCAAGAACCAAGTCAATCTATTCCCATCAATATCTTCAATACCTGCTTTTTCACAAACCTTATTATCCCATTTTATCTCCCCTCTGTCATTTTTCCTAATCAACTTAAACAACTCTTCTCTAGTCATCTGTCTGTCTTCATCACTAACACGAATATAATATTTTTGATAAGCAGAATAAGGAACTTCTTCTCCAGTAAATCTAACAACGACACAATTTTTATTTTCTATCTTCTCTATTTCCACTTTAGGAAATATTTTGGGCTCAATATGATTTGCAATGGCTTGAGATATATCCCTTGTCGTATTCTTTCCTATTTCTTGACCTAAAACTTTACCATTATCCTTTATTCCAAAAATAATCTCTCCGGATTGGTGTTTATTCAAAATTGCTGAAATAGATTTCAAAGAATCTTTTAATTCCGAAGTGGACTTTTTTAGCTCCAGTGTTTCTGTTTCTTTCATTTCGTCAACTCCCCAGAGAAAGCTTTTTGTAGAATAGACTTTTTTAGTTCATCTAAGTTCTTAACTTTCTGAGAATAGATGACTTCAAGTTCTTTTATTTCTTTCGAAAGAGCGTCTAGTTTGGAGACTATGGTTTTTTGTTTGGTAATTGATTTGGGATAATTAAAAACAACTTCTTTTAGTGCTCCTCCATTAAAATGGGGCTGTGCGGCTCCAGATGATAAATAATTTGCCTGATTCCAATAATTTCTTGATTTTGAGAAATACCAGTATAATTTATTTAATATTTCCTTTTTGAATTTTATTCTAATTAAATATGATGCAAAAACAGAAGGCTCTCTGTTCTTATAAAATAATACCTCTGCGAATGTTGCCCCTGTTCTCGCCATAACTAAATCCTTGTCACTTAGAACAAACTTTTCCATTTCTTTAGATTTATCTAAATAAACTTTATTATTTTGTGTAAGTAATCCATCTTTACCCGTATCGGTTATTCTAACATATCTAAAGTCTCCTCTTGATTTAGCTTTGCAGGTAAACCCATATTCCACATTCGCTATTTCCCCCAGCTTCTTCTCTTCCCAACTTTCCCTCGGATTAGAAAACACCCCCTCCAAATAACTCTCAAATAACTCCTTGGCATTTTCCAAATTTTTCTCAGCTGCCTCTTTAGATTTAGAAATCGAATTAAAAGCCTCATTAAGAATTTTAACTATTTGTTTTTGCTCTTCAGATGGGGGGATGGGTATTAATTTTTCTTTCAATAATCTATAATGTCTAGCATAACCTAGTCTTTTAATTTTCACACTTTTTAAAAAATAATACAAGAATTTTGAATTTATTTTTCCTATCGGTTCAATAATTTTAACACCATCTGCACCTAAAACAAAATCAAAATCTACATATTTTATAACCTGTGTATGATCTCCAAAGATAATTACTGGTTTTTTAATTTGAAACAAATTATCCTCATTATTCCAATAACCATTGATAAATTTCTTCTCTTGAGATATTATCGGAAAGCTTCCTTCTATCAAAAATTCTTTTTTATGAATTTTAAGGGGATATTTTATCTTTTCTAAACATTTTTCAAAAGGCCTCTCATTCCAGTTTTCAGGTAATTGTTCAGTTTTCATTTTCCAAAAATAATCCTCTTTAATTTTTTATAATCCTTTGGGCTAATCTTGTTCATTGCATCAGGATTACTAACAATATCTCCAGTTAAAATGAATTTTATTTCTCCGTCTAAATTAACTAACTGCGGTTTAAAATAAACCAATCCTGAGATGAACTCTTTATTTTTGATAACTGCATTATCTTTTCGGATATTTTTAGATGGGGGTGGAGGAGTTTTTACATTTCCATTAGTACTTACGTAAAATTGAACCCCCAAACTCCCATAAAAACTATCCTCAATCATATATTCATCTATCATTGAACGAGAAGAATCCACAACTATCAAAAATAAATCATCCATTTTTTTATCCCCCATTTCATCGAAAGTTTTCTTAGAAAAGAATTGGCTAGCTTTCTTACGAATAACATAATCTAATTTATTCCTTACGCTCACAGCACCATTATCTATATGGATATTCCTATTCATTTCTGGATTTGCAAGCTCAAATAATATTTGTTTATTGTGCAATTTAATAGATAAATCTGCATTACTATCCTTATTAGGAATACCTGGCTCAATAATAGAATTATAATCTGGAAGAAATTTATTTGCAAATATTATTTCGCTAAACACATCCCAAAAACCTCTTTCATTATCCAATCTAGATTTTAACTCTCTTATATTATTTCCACTCTTTTGATTCTCAACAGTCTCAGATTTAATAATGAAATTCTCTATTTCCTGTAGATAAGCTTGTTTTAATTCCCCATCTCTTTGCCAATTACAAAGCCAAAACATAGGACTATATTTCCTATCTTCCTGTAATTTCCCTAGTTTTGATTTCACAATTTCATTTAACTTTTCAAATTTAGCAAGGTTTTTGTATATCTCATCAAAATCAAACTCCCTTTTCCTAAACATTAGTTGCTCCAGTAGGTCTTTGATATAATCAATTAGATTATCAAAAGTATAATCTTCTAGCTTTTTATTTCTATGATTTATGAAATCTTCGTTTTCAGCAACTTTTTGGATCTTTTTTGCCAGAGGTAAAAATAAATCAAACCATTCTTTTTTATCCAATTTATAAATTATTCCCACAATTTTATTTGATAATTTATAAAATAGTTTTGGATCTTTTTTCAAAATATCACTTTCTAATAATTTAGGAATTGAATCTTTCATTTGATGTTTTATTAATTTCTCAAAGGTTCTTGGAAATATATGAATATATCCTAATTTATCAGTTTTTATTTTCTTAAAATTATTAAGGAAATAATCTAAGAATTCAATATTCTTTTTACTTAACTCTTCTAAAGAATAATCAAAGAAGCTTACTTTAAATTCTAAATCTTTACTTGTCCAATAGATAAATAATTCTGAAATTTGTTTTATCTCTTGAGAAGAATAATCTGATTTGTTGTGAGTTAATGAACTTATTAACTCACTAATAGCATATTCATCACAATCCTTTGTTTGTTCTGCCAATTCTAAAAGTTGTGCATTAGATAATTTTAATTTTTCTCTAAATATCCAAATCATACTATTAATACTACTTTTCTTTTTACCCATTAAATCTTTAATTTTTTCATAAAAATAAGTTCTATCTATATGATAAAGAAATCTATATAAGTTCATTAATTCCCTCAAAAATCTTTCATCATCCGATTTAGAAACAAAATCCAAGAAGTCATATTCTTTTTCAGATAAGTCATAATTATCATCTTTATCAAACAATCTTTCAGATTTCACCATAATTGCCTTTAAAATTATTATTATGCCAGGATAAACTAGTTTTTTATCTTCAGTTAATTTATTTAAAATTGTATTATCATTCATTGAATATCCTCCAAGAATGAATCCTAAAACATCTTTTAATCCCCTGTTGTCACTTTCTTCTCGAATCTTATTATAGATTTTAATTCCAACATCTTTTTTATTTTGTCCCAAATCAACTAACATATCAAAAAAGGGTGCAGAGGCCATATCGTTTTTAACTTTCAGGTAAACTTTTTCTAACAATTCAAGATAATCTTTATTCTCAGAAGCTATATCAAATAATATTTCTATAATGAGTTGAAAATATGACCACAAATCCGTCTCTAAGAGTTCCGAAAGAAGTTTTTGTTTTTTTTCTAAAGACAAACCTAAAGCAATCTCTGAATATTTTTCTTTTTGTTCTTTCCATTTATATCTTATTTCTTTAAATTCTTTTATCATTTTTATTCTACCTCATAATTATCATAGCTACCTATATCTCCTGCGAATTTAATATTAAATTTGGTAGGAGATTTGCCTTTCTCTAAAATATATCCCTCTAATTTAAATAACGCAGGGTGTCCAGTGGAAGGTAGGTTTTTCCCTAAATAATGAAAAGTTTTAAAGATTTTTTTAAATAAACTATCTTTCACCTCAAGTGTTGTCTCAAAATCTTTTCTATACTCATCAATTATTTCTCCCTCTTTTGCTGGTCCAGCTCCTCCCAAAACCTTAACATATTCAATATCTTGTTTTTCAAGTCCACTTATATAATATCCCTCTAATGTTTTGAAGTTCAATAATAAAATTTCAGTTTCTGCGACGTGTCCTGCAGGAATATTTGCCAACCCTGTTTTTCCATAAGCCTCATACTTCTCTTTAATTAAATATTTAATTTTTTCTGCACAATTTTTTAAATTGGTCATTTCATTTACTTCTGCTCGGATAGACTTTATTATGCTATCATATCCTGCCCCACAATACAAGAAATCTCCAAAAAAGAATATCTTTTCCTCTCCTGATGTCGTATTTTCAAAAGTATGTTGCGTATCCCCAATAACAATCATCTGTTTCCCTTTATTAATTTTGAAGGCTAATATTGATGTCATCTCAAATCAACTCCCGAATCTTCCCCAAAATCAAAGCCGACTCTTTATCCAACTCCCCAATCTCCTCCATAATCTCCCCCGGCTCCCTCAACTCAACCTCATCATTCTTATTAGGATTTTTAGCAGACAAATCATAATTCTCCGCATCCAAATCATTAACATTAACCTTCCAAGAGTTCTCGCTACTCCCCCTCACCTTCTGCAACTCCACAAACTCCTCTAAATCTTTCTCATTCAAAGGATTTGTCTTTCCTAAATTTCTATCAAGATTCAATTGATAAAACCAAATATCCCTTGTCGCCTTTCCCTTCTCAAAAAACAAAACAACGGTCTTCACCCCCGCCCCCGTAAATGTTCCGCCCGGCAGATCCAAAACGGTATGCAAATTACAAGACCCCAACAAATGCTTCCTTAAAGAAATTGAAGCATTGTCAGTATTAGATAAGAACGTGTTTTTAATAACAATCCCCGCTCGTCCACCAGCCTTTAACGATTTAATAAAATGTTGCAAGAACAATGATGCAGTCTCTCCAGTCTTAATAGGAAAGTTCTGCTGAACCTCCGCTCGCTCCTTTCCTCCAAATGGAGGATTAGCCAATATTACATCAAATCTATCTTTCTCCTGAATATCCCTAATGTTCTCAGATAAGGTATTTGTATGAATGATATTAGGAGATTTAATCCCATGCAAAATCATATTCATAATACCAATAATATATGCAATCCCCTTTTTCTCCTTGCCATAAAAAGTCTTATGTTGCAAAATCTCATCGTCCTTCGTAGTTCTATCATCTTTTTTCATATAATCAAACGCTTCCACTAAAAATCCTGCAGACCCGACAGCACCATCATAAATAGTTTCCCCAACCACAGGATCAACAGCCTTGACAATTGTTTTAATTAGTGGTCGAGGGGTGTAATATTCTCCACCATTTCTGCCAGCATTTCCCATATTCTTAATCTTACTTTCATACAAATGAGACATCTCATGTTTTTCCTCGTCTGTCTGAAACCTCAAGCCATCAATTAAATTAACAACTTCTCGTATATTATATCCGCTCTCTATATTATTTCGGAGCTCGCCAAAAATCTCCCCAATCTTATATTCAATCGAGTCTGGACTCTCCGCATTCGATTTGAACTTTTTCAAATATGGAAATAATTTATCATTCACAAAATCTTTCAGGTCATCTCCAGTCAAAGCATTATGATGGTCTAACTTTCCTTCCTCATCTTTTGGCATAGCCCAAACTCCCCAACTAAACTCCCTAGAAATTATTCTCTCATATGGCTTCCCAGAAAGTTCCGCACAAACTTCCCCTTCTTTTTCCAAATCATCTAGATATTTCAAAAAGAGAACCCAAGAAGTCTGCTGGACATAATCTAATTCACTTCCGCAACCAGAGTCTTTCCATAATATATTATCCACATTTTTGAATATTTGTTCGAACATATTAATTCTTATCTTCTATGCCTTTTAATTCTTCTCTCAACCCTTTCACTATCTCAACCTCCGCAAGCGTATCCAACTCACAATACTTCTCTAAATCCGCCCTAACACTCAGCCTTTCCTCCTCACTAACCGAAGGGTCAAACGTAACTCTCTCATATTCCAAACTAGCCAAATCCCCCTTATTAATATCCAGATTCCCATAACTCAAATCCGACAAAACAGGCAAAACAGCCTTAATCGAAGCCGACCCCCTCTGCCTAGAATCATAAAACCAGAAATTCCTAAACACATCCCACAAATCCGCAATCCTAGGCAAAATATTTTCATCATACCACTCTCTAAATTCAGGAAACGCCGTCGCACATTCATTCATAACACCCTTCTCAAAACCCTGATTGTAAACCAAAACACTCCCCGATTCCCCAAGATTATCTTTTAACGCCTGCATAAACTTCGGTCTAGGATCGCTCATTCCATCCGCCAAAAATGAAACATGTTCACACCCCCCACCCTCTTCCTTTTGAATATGCAAACTAAACTGAAAAGGAATCCTCTGATAAGGTTTCATCCCATCAAACTTCGGAATCGCAGGATTAATCGTTTCAAAATCCAAATAATAAATTGGGTACTTCAGTCCATCAAGAAATTCTTTAATCTTATCCTTCTCAATATGCCGACCACCAGAAACGGACAACCTCTTCTGAATCTCCTGCTTTTCGCTTAATTTCACGCCTCCTGGCACGTCTTTCATTAATTTACACCCATCTTTATACAATTCAACTTTTCCAATTTTCTTCATCCTATAAAACTCAAAAACATTATCATCAGGCAACTCTTCCATAAAATCATCCAAACAAACGTTATCATACTCTGTAGTAAGAATATCATCGACAGAAAACTCTGGCTCCGCTCCATTAATAATTTTAACCATCTGCCTAATCCTAACCGCAAGCCCCTTAGAAAATTCCTCAACCATCGTTGTAATCTCAGTTTGAACAAACAGCTCCGAAGGTTCAATGCTACCATCACGAACATACTGATTATTGATATGCATCAAAAAACACTTCCGAATTTTCAATCCAGCCTTCCCATAAACATACTTCTGAAAAGCAACATCATGCAAATTCACATCCTTAACTTTAGTCGCACTCTTAACTTCAACAATATCCCACTCATCTTCACCCACTGGGATTAAAACATCTGCTCTAGAATACAAACCATCAATCATAAATGCAGGCTCAAATAATGGAATCCTCTTGCTAATCAATTTCTTGGTATTTCTTAAATTTTCCATAAAATCATCATCAGGAATATTCTGTCCTTCTGGAAAAACTTTTGTTGCTAATTCCCCGAGGATATGCCCATCGGAAAACTTCTTTAATGTAATTTCATCATGTTCTGGGATTCTATTTTTGTCGTTTTTAGTTACCCATAACAGTTTTGGGCATTGTAGACCTAAAAGGTAGTTGGACTTTGTTAGTAGTTTTGACATGGGATAGAGAAGGGGAAGATGCTTATAAGATTAGTGTAGAACATAAATATTTAAGTAATATGCTTCCTAAAATTTAGTATGGCTATTGAATAGGATAAAATAAATCATCATAATAAAACAGGCGACTCATTTAGAGATATAATTTGTGGTCATTGTGGAACAAAAACTTCTGCAAGAGAAATATCTAATTATCTTCCTAGAAATACTCAAAATTGGTCTTTTTTTATAATTTGTCCTAGTTGCAATAAAGGAAGTCTTATTATTCAAGATAGAGGTTCCAATCAAGAAATAAATTATCCTGGATTCCTACCTGGAGAGAAATTACATGGATTATCAAACGATATAGAAACAGCGTATCAAGAGGCAAGAAGTTGTTTTTCTATAAATGCGTTTACTTCTTGTGAGTTGATGTGCAGAAAAATTCTTATGTATATCGCTGTGGAGAAAGGAGCTGATGAAAATAAATCTTTTGCGTACTATATTGATTATTTAGAAACCAAAGGGTATATTACCCCTCCTATAAAAACATGGTCAGATAAAATAAGATCAAATGCGAACGAGTCAACACATGAAATAATTTTTCCAGACAAAAATAGAGCCGAGAATACTTTTCAATTTACTATGATGTTATTAAGAATAATTTATGAGATGGAACATAAAGCTAATGAATTAAATCTAGAATAAAAGAATAAAAATAGCAATCATAATTCCCACCTTCCAAGGTGACTTACCCCTAGAATAAAAAATTAAAAGAGCCAAAAAAGCCACCGCTATGACAACCTAAATAACATATTTAAAATATCTATTCTCTATACAAATTAATTACACGTACATGATCCATGCTCTTTGCATCCGCCACACTTTTTACAAGTATTGTCGTCACACTTACAGCTAGAATCCTTACATCCACAAGTCTTACACATTTTTTTCAACCTCATTTAATTTAGTTACAATATTTTTCTTACCCTGTAAAGGAAGAATAAAAATACTTCCATTAACATACTGATAAGCATAATAAGCCGCCTTCACACCTTCAGCAACACCAATAATCGCCTGTTTCCAATCCGAATTCGTTACATCTCCCGCAGCATAGATTCCATTAATATTTGTCTCGCTATTCTTATTAATAATAATCTCACCCTTTTGATCCAGCTTTACCCCTAAATCCTTAGCAAATTGATTCAAAGGAATATGCCCAACATAAACAAATAGTCCCTCGAGCTCAAATTCTCTATTCCCCTTATATTCCTTATCAAAAATAACCGACTTAATAACATCCGTTCCTTTAATCTCGATAACATTAGTATTAGTAATCACCTCAATTATTCCTCCTTTTTCTTTTTTATTAAGCTCCTGCCTATTCTGTTTTTCGGAACGAACCGCATCTCCCCGACAAATTATATACACCTTCTTCCCATATTCTGCCAATAACAAAGCCTCTTTAACAGCAGAGTCCCCTCCCCCAACAACACCAATCACCTTTCCCTTAAACAAAGGTCCATCACAAAGTGCACAATAACTCACACCCTTATTCTCAAATTTTTTCTCGCCTGGCACTCCCAACTTTCGAACTTTTGTTCCGGTAGCAATTAATAAAGTCTTAGATAAGAATTTCTTCTCGCTAGAAAAAACAGAAAAATGCCTTCTTTCTTCTTTGCGGTGAATCTCAATTCTGTTAACTCGTCTCTCTAAAATATCAATATTATAATCCTTAGCATGATTTTCTATCAACCTCCCAAGCTCACCACCCTCAATAGAAATAAATCCAGGAAAATTTTCAACAGACTTAGTCAAAGTAATCGTCCCACCCTGTAACTCACCGATAACAAGAACTTTCAAGCCAAGACGGCCAGCATACATAGCAGCAGAAAATCCAGCAACACCAGCACCTACAACAATCATATCATAAAAAATATTAGAATCAGAAGTATAATCAAATTTTCTTCTAGGTTCTAGGATGATTTTTTCTCCCCTGCCTGCTTTAATAGTAGACTTCACCATCTTAGATATTCAAAACACTTTTTAATTTTCCCTCATCAAAACCAGTAATAATCACTCCATCAACATCAACTACGGGGACGCCCATTTGCCCTGACTTCTTTATCATTTCCTTAGAAGCATCATCGTCGCTACCAACATCAACTTCATTATACTTAATATTATTTTCTTTCAAGAATCTTTTGGTTTTTTTGCACCAAGGACATGTCGGTGTTGTATAAAATGTAACTTCCATTTAGGCTTCCTTTGCTTTTCTTTTAATAAATAAAGAGCACCGACACTTTCCCTCCTCCTTCCAGTCATCTTGAATCTTAAAATTACAAGGACAAATTAAGGCAACATCCTTAACCGCATTCCCGCTAGGTAATCTACAGGGGCAATATTTGAAGCCTCTTTTTAATTCATTATCTAAGACTCCCACAGCAATATCATCAACAACACCATTATCTGAATTAAGAATAAAACCCTCATCCTCCTGTCTATCAACCCAATCTTGCCAAAATCTAATTACCTCTTTACTCATTTAAGACCTCCAAAACACTCCTGAACTCTTTCTCATCCACTCCAACATAGGCATCGATAGTATTACACGTAGGACAATTTTTTGGAGGTTCAGCTCCCATATGCAAATCGTTACAAACATTGCATCTCCATAATTTCCTATTCTTCAAATCTGACAATATTTCCTGCAAAGAGTTCTCGGAAATAGGCTCAAAGCCAGCTAGAGAATTGACTCCAAAATGGATCTCACCCTCCTCTGAACTTGTAATCGTCTTTTTATTATTCATCAGTATTATTATCTCGAGAAACGAGAAGTTAATAGATATAATATAACTATCAGATATATAAAGATTTGACGCATATATTCGGCAATTAGACATAATTATCAGTGCTCTTCCTCACCCCACAGACTTATAAATCAAAAAAGCATATCAATCAAATTGCAACTAAGAAAAAATTAGACATAGAAAAAATTCTATTAAAATTAGGAATAAGAAAAGAGCTAATCCCAATTTTTGATAGTTTCGTAAACGAAAAAGACCAGACAGAAGCAATCAAAATATTCAAAACCCTAGAAATCTCAAAAGAAAGAATAGATACAAAAAATGAGAATAACACTCTAATCAGATATAGGAGCAAATCTTATGATGTAAGTATCGAAATTATTAACGACGAAATGTTTCATTATTGTACATGTCCACATAGGTCCGAAGCAAAAGCCTGCGCTCACGCCGGAGCAATCCTCTTATACAAAATGTTAAAAAAAGAGAAAAATGAATTCAATTCTAAGCCAAAAACACTTTTTAAAAAACAAGAGGTGGCCAAAAAAAATCAAGGAGGAATAAACTATTTCAAAGACTTATTCCCAAAAATTAAGGAAGCAGAAAAGAAGAATATAATATATTTTAACTTTGAAGATTTTAATACAAACTCTCAAAGCTTAAGACTCCAGCGAGGGGTGGTGAAAAAAGATGGATCAAATTCAGAACCTATGAAATTCACAGGAAAAGATTTTAACTTCAGAAAACTCAAAGTAAGCAAAGAAGTAAAGTCCCTCCTAGGGCTTATAATAACAGAAGAAAATTTTACAAGGAGTAACTCATCGCAAGGATTCTCAAAAGAAAAATTCTATGACTCAAGTACAGATCTCATGATGCCAATATTTAAAGAGCTCTACTTTAATGAACAAGATCTTATTTTAGGTGCAACTTTTGCGAAAGAAAAATTCCACATTTCATGGGAGACTACGAGAAATTCTGATAAAACTTACACAATAAAACCATTCTTTGTGTCAGGAAAAAGAAAATGCAATATAGTCAATATGCAACTCTCTGAATTGGGATTAAATAGTTTGTGGATATTTGATAATAAAGAGCGATGTTTTTACGAACACAAAGAGAGTTCTGATATAAATGCAGTAAAGAATATCATACGTTTTCCAAAAGAAATAACCCTAGAAGAAAATGAATTAAAAACATTTTTCTCCAAATATTATCAGAAGATATTAAACTCTTTTGAATTCAATCTTTCAGATGATTTAAAAAGAGAAGAGAAGGCAGTCATTCCACAGCCAAAACTTTATCTAGAAAGGACAGGTAATATCATAAAAATCAATCTAAGATTTGATTATGGAGGTAGAGAAATAGATTATTTTTCCTCTACGAGAGAGTTGGTTTTAGTTGATAAAGATATTATTTATGATGTTTCTCGTGATATAGAAGAGGAAGACCGAGTTGCAGAAGTTTTGAATAAATATGAGGTAGTAACTTCACGAAGATATGATGAATTTAAATTAGAAGGAGATTTAATAGACTTCGTAGTACATACTCTTCCAGCAATTGCAGATTTAGGAATAAAAGTCCTTGGGGAAGAAAATCTATTTAATTTCAAGGTATCAAAAAGAAGGGCAAGCATTATGATGGAAATTAGCAATGATATGGATTGGTTTAACATAAAAGGAGAAGTAAGATTTGGAAAAGATAAAGTTAGAATAGAGAAAGTTTTGGAAGCAATTTTTCAAAATAAAAGATTTGTAGATTTAACATCTGGAGAAAAAGGAGTAATACCTAAGAATTGGATTAGTGAGCTACGATCTTATCGAGGAATTTTTTCCATAGGAGAAAATGGAGTAAAGCTATCAAAATATCATATGCCAGTTCTAGAAAGCCTAATTCAATTATCCAAAAAAACAGATATGGACACCGAGGTAAAAGCGACGATTAGTAAGCTTAGGGGTTTTAATAAGATTTTACCGACGAAGATTTCAAAAAATGTGACCGCAGAACTAAGGGATTATCAGAAAGCGGGTTACGATTGGCTGAATTTTCTAAGGGGATATAGTTTCAACGGAATTTTGGCTGATGATATGGGACTTGGAAAAACATTACAGACGCTAAGTCTATTGCAAAATATAAAAGATAAACAAAAATCTAAAAAACCTTTCCTAGTAATCGTTCCTACTTCCTTAGTCTTTAATTGGGAAAAAGAAATAGAAAAATTCACCCCAAATTTAACTACTTACATACACTATGGCACCACAAGAGAAAAGACTGAAAAACAATTTTTAAAAATTCTAAAAGAAAAAGACATAACCATAACTACTTATGGTATTATAAAAAACGACCTAGCTCTTTTCGCCCTAGAGGAATTTGAATACATAATATTAGACGAAGCACATGTAATAAAAAACCCTCAAAGCATTAGTGCAAGAACAGTCTCTGCACTGCGAGGGAAAAATAAACTCGCAATATCAGGAACTCCAATACAAAATAATCTAATGGAACTTTGGAGCTTATTTAATTTTCTTAGCCCAGGATACCTTGGAACTTATGATTCATTTAAAGAAAATTTCATTATACCAATAGAAGTAGAAAAAAATGAAAGAGTAGCAAAAAATCTTACAAAATTAATTGGACCATTCATATTACGAAGAAATAAGGATATTATCTCTGAAGAACTTCCGAAAAAAACAGAGATAGTATTAAAAAGCAGTTTTCTAGAAGAGGAGGCACTAATATATAACACATGGAAAGACCATTATAGTTCTGAGATATCAAGAAGTATCAAAGATAAGGGGCTAGGTAAATCACGTATGAAAATACTTCAGGGCCTAACTAAATTAAGACAACTTAGTCTGCATCCGAAAATGATAGACCCAGAATATAAAGGTAGTAGTGGAAAATTTGATCTATTAATGATGGAGCTAGAAAAAATATTATCAGAAGGACATAAGGTTTTAGTTTTTTCATCTTTTGTAAAAATGTTAGACATTATAAAAGAAAGGTTAGAGAAAAAAGGAATTAAGTATTCTTATCTCTGCGGGAATTCCAGAAATAGAGAACAAATAATTAAAGAATTTCAGGAATCCAAAAATCCAAGACCTTTCCTAATAAGTATTAAAGCTGGAGGTGTTGGAATAAATTTAACTTCTGCTGACTATGTATTTATAGTAGATCCATGGTGGAATCCGGCAGTAGAAATGCAAGCAATGGATAGGGCTCACAGAATTGGGCAAACAAATCCAGTATTTGTATATAAAATGATAGCAGAAAATTCTATAGAAGAAAAGATTTTGGATTTACAAAAATCTAAAAAGAAATTAGTAGAAGACATAATAACTACTGAGAAAAGTTTATCAAAAACGGTTAACATCGAAATGATAAAAGAAATATTCGGATAAGAGCAATAATTACTTACAATGTAAATCATGATACAAAAAACCCAAATACAAATCGATAATTTATTTCATAATGTTATAGTACACATAGAACGTCGCAACTCTATTCGAGCCTCAATAACCAAAACAGGTATAAATATTAGAATTCCGAAACACTTGTCCTATATCCAACGTAATCTAGAGATAAAAAAATTAACTACATGGGCGATAAAAAAGATAAAATCAACTCCACAAAGGACTTCTAATAAAAAAGTGTACGCACAGGGGGATATAATAAAGACTCATTCTAAGATATATAAACTTCAAATAGAGACCAGAGACTCAATAAAAAATTTTGCAAAAATAACAGATTCCCATATAATTATAAAAATAGCCAATCATCACAATGATGAGTCAAAACAAAAATATATATCAAAACAACTTAGGAAACTCTTGGCAAAAGAACATCTTGCAGAATTAAAATATCACGTACAAAGGTTAAATGAGATACACCTCAATAAAAAATTTAAAAAAGTCTCCTACAAATACACAGTCGGGAGATGGGGTGCTTGCAATTCCACAACAAAGGAAATAAATCTTTCTACTCGCCTTCTCTTAGCCCCACTCCCAATTCTAGAATATGTTATAATCCACGAACTGGCTCACCTAATAGAACCCAATCATTCCAAAAGATTTTGGAATATCGTAAAATCAATTGATCCAAATTACAAAGAAAAGAAAAAATGGATAAACGCAAATGGTAATAGTTTAAATATTTAAAACTAGTACGAATCTGCTTGAGGTACGAATAGCAATAATTAAAAGCAATTCTTTCTTTCAAATTATATGAAAGAAGAGGAATTTAAGAAAAATGCTAAAGAAGCATTAAGTAATTTTGTAAAAGGATATGAGAAAGATAAAAATATCGTAGGAATTATTGTTTCTGGAAGTTATGTTCATTCAACATTAGATAAAAATTCTGATTTAGATGTTTATGTTATTCTAAAAAAATCAGAGATGCAGGAGAGAGGAAATATTTGGATTAATGGTATTGAGGTAGAATATTTTAAGGAGCCTATAAAACAAGTTAAACATTATCTTAAAAAAGAAAAGGCGGGAGAAGATTCTCCTTCAACGGCTCATATGCTCGTCAATTCTGAAATTTTATTAAAGAGAGGAGACTACCTAAATATCTTAATAAAAGAAGCTAAAGCTATTTTGAAAAAAAAGACACCCTTAATGAGTAGGCATGATAAAGAATATTTGAAGTATGCTATAGATGATTATAAAAAAGATTTAGAAGATGTTTATATTAGGAAAGATTATTTTGTATTCGAGTTAGTTGCTTACAAATTAATTGAACTCTGTTTGGAGGGTTTTTATAAAGTCAAGAGAGTGCCCAAGGAAAAGTATAAAACATTAAGGGTTTATATCAAAAATTTTGATAAAAATTTTGATAAATTATTTTCGCGAGCAGTTATCGAAAACGATTTTTCAAAAAAATTCAAAAAAATTCAAAAATTAGTAGATTATACTGAGAATTTACTCGGGGGGAAAAGATCAAAAGAATGGAAATTAAAAAACAAATGTACTTACAAAAAGTAATTTTATCATCTATTCTCCAAGAAAATAAAGTTTAAATAAGTCTTCTCACAAAATTAAATATTTAAAACTCTATTTATTCAGTTAACATTCTTCCCAACGAATTCTCTAACAATCTCGACAACATCATCCTTTCTCATAGGGATAAAACTAATAGCCCCCGCATTCTTATGTCCACCACCCTCAACAAAAGCATTAGGTAATTTCTCTCTCAAAATACCAATTAACTCATGAACAGAAAAATTAGCCTTGTCTGTAGCCCTAAAAGTAATAGCAGTATTCATAATTCCAGCAGAAACTAATTTTTCCCTTCCCTCGCTCTTCAAATTATCATGTAACAGTCCAACACTTCTTCCAGGTTTAGGGAAAAATCCAAATCCAGGGAAACTCTTGTCAATATCAATAGTCTGGAATGTAACACCATTAAATTCTTCAATTTTAGCAGAAGCCTTACCAATAGCAAGGCCCTTTCTATCCAATTCTCTAATATGTGGTGCCATCAATTCAACCAACTTTTTTTGTTGTGCTCTTGGCTCACCAAATAAAACTTCAATATATTCTCGAGCTTCCATGAACCTAACTTTTGTAGAAACATACTCAATAACTAGGGAAAT
>VAPK010029984.1_pt1 | contig 16804 bp, 16 predicted proteins | sample 3395031 | NCBI WGS metagenome assembly VAPK01 (sample SAMN08290443, study PRJNA428436) | hydrothermal vent metagenome | isolation source: Deep-sea hydrothermal vent chimney 1 | place: Pacific Ocean: Juan De Fuca Ridge
GTAATTGGAAATGTTTCAAATATCTGGATCAAACCGACCCCGACCAGAACAACCATCAACATATGCCCAAGACTGATCCCCAGCATATGGGGCAGGGTGCGCACCCAGCCGAAATTAGCCCCCGATGCCAGCAGCATCAGGTTGTTCGGCCCCGGTGTTACCGACATTACAAAGGCAAAGGCGATCAGGGCGGTAAGGAGTTCATAAGTCATAGGCGCAATATTATGCGTCTGATCCGGCAATGAACTTGCAAAAAGATGCGGATACCAACTATTATTGCAACTAATGAAGAAATTAGACCAAATATCACGCCGTATATTGCAGGAACTTTCCAGTGATGGCCGGATCAGCAACATTGATCTGGCTCAAAAGGTCGGCCTGTCGCCCTCGGCCTGCTTGCGCCGGGTGCAGGAGCTTGAACGCTCCGGTGTGATCTCGGGGTACCGCGTGGTGCTGAACCCGGCCGCCATCGGTATCGGTTTTACCGCCTATATGGCGGTCGGTCTGTCGGAACACAGCAAGGCGGCGCAGGATGCGTTCGAAAAATCCATTTCCCGTTCCCCTGAAGTAATTGAGTGTCACAACATCACAGGTAACGTCGAATATTTGCTGCGGGTCGAGGCGGCAGATCTGACAGCGTACAAGCACTTTCATACCGAAGTGTTAGGCGCCCTGCCGCAGGTGAAAAGTATTACGTCATATGTGGTGATGGGATCGCCCAAGGATAACCGGGCTTAGGAAGAAATCGCGCGCAACTGATACTGCCCGCGCGCGATTTTCTCAACCTCACCGGATTTCGTCAGGCTGGACAGGGCGCGGTAAGTGGCTTCGTGCGTCAAGCCGATTGACGCCGCAAATGCCATGACGCTGCCGCATTGCCCGGTAACAGACAACGCCGCCAACACCCGATCCGTCGCCCCCCGGATTGCCAGCAATTCCTGATGTCGGCGATAGCTTTGCACCTGTCCGGCAAAATGGCCCAATAACTGCATCGCAAAATCAGAGTCCGATTGCAGCTGCGCCAGCAGGGCAGCTTTATCAATTCGGATTAGCTGGCAATCCGCCAAAACCTTGCAATCGCAGTGGTAGGTGTCGGAAAACAGGCAGGGCTCAGAAAATGTCTCCCCTGCTTGGGCGCGGTGCAGGATAACCAGATTGCCGGATTGGGTATGGCGGATCAGTTCAATCTCTCCGCTGGCCACATAATAGGGGCCACGCGCGGTGTCGTCCTGACGAAATGCCAGCGCGCCTTTTGGCAGATCAAACGTCGTCAGGGCCGTTTTTGACATTTTATCAAAGGGGGAGGGTAACATTATGATTTTGATCATATCGCGGCTGCGCATTCCAGTCCAGAACCGTTTCAAATAAAATCAGAGGAATCCCATGTTTTCCAAACGCCCCCTATTCGCTTTCACCGGTACTGCAGTCATCGCGTCGCTTGCCTTTTCCGCATATGCGCAAACCAGCACAACGATGCAGCACACCGATGGCATGAGCCATGAGGCGATGCAGGCGCTGGAACGAGGCCCGACCGAACCGGGTCAGGGCGCGTTTGCGGCAATTTCCGAGATTGTGGCGATGTTGGCGGCAAATCCCAACACCGATTGGGCAAGCGTCGACATAGACATGCTGCGCGAACATCTGGTTGATATGGATATGCTGGTGTCAAATGCAGACGTTTCGTCAAAGGACGTCCCCGGTGGCGTTGAATTGACGGTTCTGACCACTGGTCTGGGCGGTGGTGCTGTCTCACGCATGGTACCAGCCCATACGCCGTTTCTGGTGGCAGAAACCGGTTGGGATGCAACGCTGGAAGACACCGGCGGCGCGCTGGTCTGGACGGTTACGTCCGAGGCCTCCACTGATCAAATCCGCGCACTTGGGTTTTTCGGCCTGATGTCCACGGGCTTTCATCACTCCGAACATCACCTCGGCATGGCGACCGGGGCGATGGTTCACAACTAGGCGGCACTACCAGTTGTAGAAACTGAGCTCTTCTGGTTGCAGGCAAATCTCATCGCTACAAGCCTGTAGGATAAGTCTGGCAAACGTGCCGGGTTGCGCCTGACCCGTGAGGGAAATGTCCCCTTCATAAAGTGCAAGCGGCAACGGGTTGAAGCCAAGCGGCTTAACCGTCGCATCGGGATAGGCAGCTTTGGCAACGGGTTGCCCATCTACCAGCAGCTCCATCGGGATAAAATAATCCTCCAGCGGTTCGTGGGCATTGATATGCCAACCGTCCTTGATCGACATGTTTAGTTGAAAATCATTGCCTTCAGGATTGCGCACAAACTCAACCCGAACAGCACCTCCCGATACAAACCGCACTGGTCCGGTCTCACCGAACTGCAAATCCTGCGAGGCGTGCAGCGCCGCTGCTCTTTGGTCAGGTAATTCTAATCCAAGCCCGGATAAAGCACCGGCAAGACGGGTTGCGTCCAGTTCCAGCTCGGGTGCGGGTTGGCGCTTGGACAGCCCGGAAAACAATGCAAGCGCCATGGCATTGCCTGACGAAATTTCCGTGTCGTCCACAGAGATTATCGCACTGATCCCTTCGGGATTAACATTCATCCGATAACCGTCCTGCGCGTCGCCAAACAATGCGCGGATATAGTCTGCCTGCTGGCGCGCCTGTGTCAGCCAGAATGCCCGATCCTTCAAGTTCGGCGAATAGTCATGCAGCGCCAGCAACGCCAGACCAAAGCCTGCGTAATCGGGCAATTGGGCCGGGATACTGGCCTTTCCGTCAAAATATACCCGTGTGAAACCCTGATCCGATTGCATCTGGTCCAAAACAAGACGTGCGGCCGTTTCTGCCGCCGCCAGATAATCCGGGCGCTCAAACACATAGGCGGCTTCGGCCAGTGTCGCGATCATCACACCGTTCCAGGCCATCAGGATTTTTTCGTCCGGGGCCGGGGTTGGGCGGTTGGCGCGGGCGGCAAGCAATTCATCCAACAGCGGATCAAGCCCGGCGTAAAACGCGGCCTCTGTTATGCCCATTTCCTCCGCCAGATTGCCGGGATCATCCCCCCAGTTCAGCACGCTGGCTCCATCCAGATCACCGGCGGCGGAAACTTCAAACAACTTAGCCAAAAACGCGCTGCTTTGCGATACGTTCCCCAGGTCGTCCGGTGTCCAGGTGTAGTAAGCGCCTTCGACATATGCGCCTTCCGCATTCACTGAATCCGCGTCCTGCGCGGAATAGAACCCGCCATCCGGGCCACGTAACTCCCGCAAAACATAGGAAAACAACCGCTCAGCCGCGCGCCGATACGAAAGGTTTCCGGTGCTGCGCCAGGCCCGCACCAGCAACCGCCCGGTCATCGCTTGGGTATACAGCATCTTTTCAAAATGTGGCACCTGCCAGTCAGGATCGATCGCGTAGCGATGAAAACCTCCGCCGACATGGTCATGGATGCCACCCCGGATCATCCCGTCCAGCATACCGGTGACACCGGCCAGCATTTCACCATCACCCGTGCGTTCCGCCTGATCCAGCATGAACAGAAACAGGGATTCGCGCGGGAATTTGCTGGTATCGCCGATGCCTCCGCTGAACGGGTCGGTGGCTTCAAGTACACTTTGCGCCGCTAAATTCACAACTTCAGGCGTCAATTCACGCGCTTCTGCCGTTTGCGTCAAAGCGTTGCGCACGAATTCCGACAATCGCCCACCTTCGGCGATCACCGTGGCCGGTTCGCGTTTCCACCGATCCACCAGCTGCAACAGCAATGTCTGGAACTCAGCCGGCGGAAAATAGGTGCCGCCATGGAACGGATCGCCCCCGGGGCTCAGGAATACGGTGTTCGGCCAGCCACCACTGCCGGTTAACAGCTGCGTGGCCAGCAAATACTGTTCGTCCAGATCCGGGCGGCGTTCGCGGTCAATTTTGATTGATACAAAATGCTCATTAAGAATCTCGGCGATTCCTTCGTTTTCAAAGCTCTCATCCGCCATCACACGGCACCAGTGGCAAGAGGCATAGCCAACCGACACAAAAATCAGCTTGTTTTCAGCGCGCGCCTTTTCAAGCGCCTCTTCGCCCCAGGGGTACCAGTCCACCGGGTTATAGAGGTGCTGCAACAGATAGGGCGAATCTTCGCCCTCCAGATGGTTTTTCTGGCCGGTTTGGGCAAAAGCCGCCGGGGCAAAGAAAAGCAATGCCAGTAAAAGCAGTTTCATAACGCAGTTCCCCCTGATTGACGCTCACAGCTTACGTCGATTCGCCGCTTTCGCCTTGTCACAGTCATGCGAGGTGGCTGCACAACAAAAAAACGGCCAAGCCCAGGGAGGAGGACTTGACCGTTTCTTTCAACGCTTGCTGGTAATCGGGAAGAAAAGCCAGCTGCGTATCTGTCAGGGCACGTAGGCCCCGATTTGGTGCGGCGATTATCGGGAGGAAAAATCGCCGCTTTTCACAATCACCCCCGGGAGAAGGGGTGGATGTTGAAAATTCTTAGTTGTTGTAGGCAGCTTCATAAGCAACCGACTTGATCATCGAGCGGCTAATGCCCAGATCGTCCAGCTCACGTGTGGAAAGTGCGGACAGTTCACGAACTGTTTTACGTGCCAGACGGGCGTGGGCGATGTTGGCGAAGATGCCGTTAAATGAAGCAGAAATCCGATCAGCGAGATCGATTTCGATAGTGTTTACAGAATTGATATATGTCATGTTCTCAGCCTTTCAGCTCTGGTTGTTTCGGGGAAGCATCATTGCTTCGTTGACGTCTACATAAGCCGATGCTGCACCTGCACAACACATAGATTTGGCATTCCCGCTATGCAGCTATTGCATGGGTAAAAAAGCCGGATTTTTGCCATATTTCGCCTGTGCGGGTTTATCGCGGGGCGGGGGCTTGTTCTTTGGCCAAATAGAGCCAAAATAAACGACTACATTATGAAAGCGGATTTAATGGCAATCTCGGACAAAGAAATTCTGGCGGAACTGGCGCGCATTGAACTGCCCGGCGGGGGTGATCTGGTGTCACGCGATATGGTGCGTGCGCTAAGCATTAATGGCGACACCGTTCGTTTTGTGATCGAAGCCGCAACCCCCGAAGACGCCCGCCAGATGGAACCGCTTCGCGCCGCCGCTGAACGCGCGGTTGCCGGGCTTGCCGGAGTAACATCCGCTTCGGTGATCCTGACAGCCCACGGCCCCGCCGCCCCGAAAGCCCCGCCGCCCGATCTGAAAATCGGTGGCCATCCGAAGCCGCAGGCCGGACCGATCAAAGTTCCCGGCGTGAAAAAGGTAATAGCGATTGCCTCGGGTAAGGGCGGTGTCGGCAAATCAACCGTATCGTCAAACCTCGCCGTTGCACTGGCGGCGCGGGGGCTGGCGGTTGGATTGCTGGACGCCGATATTTACGGCCCTTCACAACCCCGGATGATGGGGGTGAATGAACGCCCCAAATCCCCCGACGGCAAAATGATCATCCCGCTCACCGCCCACGGCGTCACCATGATGTCGATCGGCCTGATGACCGACCCGGATCAGGCGCTGGTCTGGCGTGGCCCAATGCTGATGGGCGCGTTGCAACAAATGCTGGGGCAGGTGCTGTGGGGTGAACTGGATGTTTTGCTGATCGACCTGCCACCCGGCACCGGCGACGTGCAACTGACGCTTTGCCAAAAAACCGAGCTGGACGGCGCGCTGATCGTCTCCACCCCGCAGGACGTGGCGCTGCTGGATGCCCGCAAGGCGATTGATATGTTCGCCAAGCTGAACACACCTATTCTTGGCCTGATTGAAAACATGTCCAGTTACATCTGCCCGGAATGCGGCCACGAAGACCTGATCTTTGGCCAGGGCGGTGTTCAGGCCGAAGCGAAAAAGCGGGGCTTGCCGTTCTTTGCAGCACTGCCCTTATCGATCGAAGTCCGTCTTGCCGGGGATAACGGAACGCCGATTGCTGTGGGTGAGGGGCCATTGGCGGATGCTTATGCGGATTTGGCGGCGAAATTGGTTGCAGATGGCATCGTCTGACTTGGTGGGGATCGTTACGGTTACTGGTTGAACGCCATCGGTTTGGTGTGATTTTTGCCAGCGAACGAATGACGATTTCAAGCCCCTAACCGCAATATGCCTAAATGGTCGAATGTGTCGTTTCGTGTCGCGGCTATTGAGCCGAATTATGTGTTGGCCTACCATAATGCAGTAAACTCGTTGCAAAACCCAAACTTCCGGCAAAGGAACACGCAGCATGATTGCCTACGTCACCGTCGGCGCTGATGACATCGCGCGCGCGAAACGGTTTTACTCGGCGTTCCTGCCAGCCCTTGATTACCGGCTGAAGCAGGGTCCTGAGGGCCTGAGCTACGCGCTGCCCAACAACCGGGCTGAACAACCGGGCCAATCTGCCGCTCTGCCGGATTTCTACGTTAAACCAACCTTCGATGGACATCCGGCCTCGGCCGGGAACGGTTCTATGATCGCATTCGAGGCGCGCAGTCAAAAGCAGGTTCGTGACCTTCACGCCGCAGCACTTGCCGCCGGCGGCTTTGACGAGGGCCAGCCGGGCTTTCGCGCATCGTATGGGCCTCATTTTTATGTTGGTTACCTTCGCGACCCTCAAGGCAACAAGATCGCATTGTTCTCCAACGATCTGAACGAACCCGGACGGCCCGGCCCCGTTTGCGAATGATCCGGGAAATCACGGGATAACGCCCAAATCAGCTCGAATCACAGATAATCTCGCTTTTGGGGTGGGTTATCTTAGGTGTTTTCGTGCTATTGGCGTTAAGTATTCAGAAAAACCAAAGATTTTCTGGGATTTTGCGGGATTTTCTGGATTTTTCACAGAACCACTATATATTGTAGGTATGAAATGATTTTCCGCCATAATTAGATATATTATGCTGTTTATTATTGGGCCAACAGCAAATTACCCAGCAATAAATAGGAAAAAATACCAAAACTCTAAAAAAACTTGTTGATTACCATGAATTCCCGTGTATTCCTGTTTGCACGATGTAGACGGGCTAAGGGGCGATAAGACCCCAATGATCTCCCAAGGCAGTTTCATACAGGCACCCGCTTTATCGTAACGAAGAGATCCGGCGCGCGGGCGAGCAGACATCCCCCCAGGTGGCGCGCGCAGTCGGACATACCCCAGAAATGGGACGAGGGCGGCGGATTGGGCAGTGGCAGCAGCTCAATCCGCCGTTTCCATTTTGGGGACGGGACAGAAAAAGTACAGGAGCCGCCAAAAGTGGCCAGACGGTTCAGAGGTGAAAGCCACCATAAGGTGGATGCGAAGGGCAGGGTGTCTATCCCCGCCCTGTTTCGCCGTGTTCTGGAAGCCGGCGACCCTGACTGGAAAAGTGCCGCGCGCCCGCAACTGGTCATCGTATACGGTGATCACCGGCGCAAATATCTGGAATGTTACACAATTGAGGCCATCGACGAAGTTGATGGCAAGATCGACGATATGCCCCGGGGTTCAATGGAACGCCGGATGCTGGAACGCCTGATCCACGGCCAGTCCTTCCCAACCGAAGTAGACGGCGACGGGCGCTTGGTATTGCCACAAAAACTGCGCGAAAAGATCGGCCTTGATAAAGAAGCATTTTTCATTGCCTCGGGCGACACGTTCCAGATCTGGAAACCCGAAACTTACAATTCAGTTGAAATGTCTCGCACCGAGGCATGGCTCGATGAACTGCCCGAAGACTTTGATCCGCTTTCACTTCTGGATAAGCCGAAAGGGGAATAGCGAATGGCTGCTGCGGCCCGTATAACCCCTGACCAAGACCCCCATATCCCTGTTTTGTTACGCCCGCTTTTGGCGGCGGCGGCCCCGATAGATGGCGTCTGGCTCGATGCTACATTTGGGGCCGGCGGCTATGCCCGTGGCCTGATCGACGCCGGAGCCGACAAAGTGATTGGTTTGGATCGAGACCCGGCGGTCTTTGAAATGGCACGAAGCTGGTCGGCTGAATACGGCAAGAGGCTGGCGCTGGTTGAGGGTAACTTCAGCAATCTTGATGAATTTGGCAGTGAGCTTGATGGGGTCGTGATGGATCTGGGCGTTTCGTCCATGCAGCTTGATCAGGCGGAACGCGGGTTTTCGTTCATGCGCGACGGCCCACTTGATATGCGGATGAGCCAGTCCGGGCCAACGGCGGCTGATCTGGTGAACAAGGCGGGCGAAGAAGAGCTGGCGAATATCCTGTATAATTACGGCGAAGAACGTGCCTCGCGCCGGATCGCGCGGGCAATTGTTAAGGCGCGAACTGACACGCCTTTTGAAACCACAACGCAGCTAACCAAAATCGTGGAAAGCTGCCTGCCCAGATCAAAACCCGGCCAGAGCCACCCGGCGACCCGCAGTTTTCAGGCAATCCGTATTGCGGTGAATGATGAATTCGGCGAACTGATAGCCGGGTTGGAAGCCGCAGAAAGGGCCTTAAAGCCCGGTGGTAAACTGGCCGTGGTCAGTTTCCACAGTCTGGAGGCGCGGATTGTAAAGCGTTTCATGCAGATGCGCGCTTCAACCGGGGGCGGCGGCAGCCGTTACGCGCCTGAAAAGGCCACCCTATCACCAGCATTTGAAAACCTGTCCAAAGCCATTGCAGCCGACGAACAGGAACTGGCACATAACCTGCGCGCGCGCTCTGCAACCCTGCGCGTCGCCACCCGAACAGATACCCCCGCCGCACCGGTTGATCGCAGTGCGGTCGGCCTGCCGGGTTATAAGAAAAAGGGTCAAAAGTAATGCGCTCAATGTTGTTTATCCTTTCAGCTCTTGGCGTTATGGGGCTGGCTTTCTGGGCCTATCAGGAAAACTATGAAACCCAACAGGCCCTGCGCAACGTCGAAAAATTGCAGCAGGAAATTGGCGTGTTACGCGAAGACCTAAGCGTTCTGCGGGCCGAATGGGCTTATCTGAACCGCCCCGACCGGTTGCGCGAACTGGCCGACATAAATTTTGACCGTCTGGGCCTGCTTCCTCTCTCCCCGCGCCAGTTTGGCCGGGTCGATCAGATTGCTTTCCCGGAACCACCCTTAGAACCGATCATGAATGCCGTCGATGTTGTCGGCGTGCTCGAGGTGAACCAATGATCCGCACTCCGCTTCGCCCCCTTGCCCGCATCCTGTCCGCCCGCCAAAAAGGCGAAAACCCGGACGTGATTGAGCGCGAAAACATCCGTATGCGCCATGAAAAACTGCGCGATTCATCGCGTCAGCGCGCCGAAGGCCGGCTGCTGGTGCTGGGCGCGTTCTTTGTGTTCGCCTTCGTAACGGTTGGTATTCGCATGGGTGTTCTGGCCTCGGCTGAGCCAATTGAACCCCGCTCCAATGCCAGTGGCACCTCGATTATCGCACAGCGCGGCGATATTGTGGATCGCAACGGGCGCATACTTGCGACCAACCTTGTGACCAATTCCCTATATGCCCAACCGCCGATTATGATCGACAAGGCCGGCGCGGCGCGTGAACTGGCGCGGATATTCCCTGACCTGGAAGAAACGGAGCTGTTAGAAACATTCAACAGTGATCGTAAGTTCCTGTGGATAAAGAAAAAAATCAGCCCCGAGCAGCAACAGTTGGTGCATGACATCGGTGATCCCGGCTTGTTGTTTGGCCCTCGCGAAATGCGGCTGTACCCCAATGGCCGGTTGGCAGCCCATGTGTTGGGCGGGTCATCTTTTGGCCGCGAAGGGGTGCATTCAGCCGAAGTAATCGGCGTGGCTGGCGTAGAAAAGACCTTTGACAGCTACCTGCGTGACCCGGCCACCGGCGATGAACCACTGCGCTTGTCAATAGATATGACCATCCAAACCGCGGCTGAGCGTGTACTTTACGGCGGCATGAAGCTGATGAATGCGCGCGGTGCCGCATCGGTTCTGCTGGACGTTGAAACCGGCGAGATCATCAGCCTGGTTTCCCTGCCGGATTTTGATCCAAACACCCGCCCAGCCCCACCTACCAAAGGTAGCCCCGCGGATAGCCCCCTATTCAATCGTGCCGTTCAGGGGGTGTATGAGCTTGGTTCAGTGTTTAAAATATTTACTGCCGCACAGGCATTGGAAACCAAAATGTTCAGCCCTGATACAATGCTGGATATCAAAGGCCCGTTGAAATGGGGACGTTTCAGAATCCGGGATTTCCGAAACTATGGGAACAGCCTTTCGGTTACCGATACGATTGTCAAAAGCTCCAACATCGGAACAGCGCGCATGGCAATGGCAATCGGCGCCGAAAAACAGCAGTTGTTTTTCCGCAGCCTCGGCCTTTTTGAGCCAACAGCGCTTGAACTGGTGGAAGCGTCGCATTCGCGGCCAATTATCCAAAAGAACTGGTCTGAAATCACAACTATTACCGCCGCTTACGGTCAGGGAATTGCCGTTAGCCCGGTTCATCTGGCAGCGGCATACGCGACACTCGTCAACGGTGGTACGCTGGTTACACCGACCTTGATTGCACAAGATTCAGTACCCCTTGGCCCACGGGTAATATCCCGTGAAACCTCGCAGGAATTGCGCTCGATGCTACGCGCCGTGGTCACCCGAGGCACAGCCAGCTTTGGTGAGGTCGAAGGTTACGCCGTGGGCGGTAAAACCGGCACCGCTGACAAACCAAAAGAACGCGGCGGCGGCTATTACGATGACAAAGTAATCGCCACCTTCGCCAGCGTCTTCCCGGCCTATAATCCGCGTTATGTTCTGATTGTTACACTGGACGAACCGGTGGAAACCTCGGGCAAGGAACCAAGGCGCACAGCCGGCTGGACAGCCGTACCGGTTGCCGCAGAAATGATCCGCCGCATGGCACCATTGTTGGGCCTGCGACCAGAGATTGAACCCGGGCAAGAAGATCGGTTAATACTCACCTCAAACTGATCTCAAAAGAGCACGTTATGGCAGAGCAGGCAAAGACAAGAACACTGGCCGCACTGGGCCTGACGGCAATAGCCGGGTTTGAGGCGACGGTGACAGGCCTGTCAGTGGACAGTCGCGATGTAAAACCTGGGCATTTGTTTGCAGCACTTCCGGGCAGCAAGGTACATGGTGGTGAATTTATTCAATACGCCCTGCGCATGGGTGCTGCGGCAATTCTGACCGACCGGCAGGGCGCAGAAATTGCCAAAGAAGAACTGGCCTTGGCGGATGTCGCCGTTGTGTTGGCTGAAGACCCAAGGCAGGCGCTGGCCTATGCCGCCGCGCTTTGGTTTGGCGCGCAGCCCAAGGTGCTGGTGGCAATCACGGGAACCAATGGCAAAACATCTGTCGCGACATTTACCCGGCAAATTTGGATGTCTTTGGGCATTCAGGCGGTTAATCTGGGAACCACCGGCGTTGAAGGCGATTTTGAAGCGCCACTGGCCCGCACTACGCCCGAACCGATTACGTTACACCGCATGTTGGCGGAAATCGCCCGCGCCGGGGTTGGCCATGCCGCGATGGAAGCATCATCCCACGGGCTGGCGCAGCGCCGCCTTGACGGGGTGCAGTTGAGCGCGGCGGCGTTTACGAACTTTAGTCAGGACCATCTGGATTACCACGCCAGCTTTGAAGAATATTTTCAGGCCAAAGCGGGCCTGTTCCTGCGGGTATTGCCAGAAGACGCGGCGGCCGTTGTCAACATTGATGATCCGCGCGGGGTCGAAGTGGTGAATATCGCAGGTGTTCGTGGGCAGGATCTGATCACAGTGGGTCGGGACCAGGCCGCAAATCTGCGCATCACCGGCCAGCGGTTTGACGCGACCGGGCAAGAATTGCTGTACACTTGGAACGACGAAGCACGTCAGGTTCGCCTGGCGCTGATCGGAGGTTTTCAGGCGGAAAATGTGTTGCTGGCCGCAGGGCTGGTTATTGCGTGCGGTGCCAAACCTGCGGAAGTATTTGCCACCTTGCCCGGGCTGGAAACCGTGCGCGGGCGGATGCAACTGGCGGCAGTTCGTGAAAACGGCGCCTCGGTCTTTGTTGATTATTCACATACGCCGGATGCGGTAAAAACCGCGCTGAAAGCCATGCGCCCCCATGTGATGGGGCGTATTATCGTGGTGCTTGGGGCAGGCGGCGACCGTGACCCCGGCAAACGGATACTGATGGGCCGCGCCGCGGCGGAATATGCGGACGTGGTGTTTGTCACCGACGACAATCCCCGCTCGGAAGACCCCGCATCGATCCGCCAAATGGTGATGCAAGGCTGCCCGCAAGCCTCCGAAGTTGGGGACCGGGCCGAAGCAATCCTGCGCGCAGTTGATGCGCTGCAACCCGGTGACGCGCTGTTGATCGCAGGTAAAGGCCACGAAAGCGGGCAGACCATTGGTGACGATGTATTTCCATTCGACGATGTCGAACAGGCCAGCGTCGCGGTGGCCGCCCTTGACGGGCACCCGGCATGAGCGTGCTTTGGACTTCAGATGACGCTGTCCGCGCGACGGGTGGTAAATCTGCGCAAAAATGGCAAACCACCGGGGTTTCAATTGACACGCGTACCCTGCAACACGGCGATCTGTTCGTAGCCCTAAGTGACATCCGAGACGGCCATGATTTTGTAGCGCAGGCGTTGGACAATGGCGCGGCGGCTGCGCTGGTGTCCCGCATACCCGAAGGTGTTGCTTCTGATGCACCCCTGTTGATTGTCAACGACGTTCTGGTGGCTCTGGGCGCACTGGGCCGCGCTGCGCGCACCCGCTGTGACGCGCAAGTGGTGGCGGTCACAGGTTCAGTCGGCAAAACCTCTACCAAGGAAATGTTGCTGACCATGCTGGCCGCGCAGGGACAGGTCCACGCCGCAGTGGACAGCTATAACAACCATTGGGGTGTGCCGCTTACACTGGCGAGAATGCCCGAGGATACAGATTTTGCAATCATAGAAATCGGCATGAACCACCCCGGAGAAATCGCCCCCCTGGCTGAAATGACCCGCCCCCATGTGGCGCTGATTACCAATGTAGCACCGGTTCATATGGAAGCGTTTGACGACGTTCAGGGCATAGCGCACGAAAAGGCGGCGATATTTGGCGGGCTGGAAAAAGGCGGCGTGGCGGTGATAAACGCGGATCTGGATACCACGGCACTGTTGCTGAAAATCGCCCAGAAACACCGCGTGGAAACGGTTACTTTCGGTGAAGCGACAGGCGCTGACATCCAATTGGATCAAGTCCAGCTTTCCGGCGACACAACCGTAATACAGGCCTCGGCCGAAGGCGAAACCCTGCTGTTCAAACTAAATGCCTCTGGCAAACACTTTGCGATGAATGCTCTTGGCGCGCTCGCAGCAGTGCGGGCAATCGGCGCGGACATGGCCCTTGCAGCCCTCGATCTGGCCAACTGGACCCCGCCGCCGGGGCGCGGTGCAAAAGAAACCATCGTGCTGGATGTGGTTGACGACCACCTGACCCTGACCTTGCTCGATGACGCTTTTAACGCCAGCCCGATCTCAATGGCGGCTGCGCTGGACGTGCTGGCCGCCAGCAATACCGAGAAGGGCCGACGGGTAGCAATCCTCGGGGATATGCTGGAGCTAGGCCCAAGCGAGCTACAGCTTCACCTCGACATCGCGGACCTGCCAGCAATGGACCGGATCGACTTGGTGCATTGCGTAGGCCCGCTGATGCAGGCGCTGCACGGCGCATTGCCAGAATACAAACGCGGTGAATACCAGGATACCGCCCCGGAAATGGCGACGCGCGCACCGGGGTTGCTACGGGCAGGCGACATCATACTTGTGAAGGGCTCAAAAGGCTCGAAAGTCAGCCTGGTTGTTGACGCGATCAAAAAACTGGGCCATCCGCATATTCAACAGAAAAAAGGGGCAATTTAGATGCTTTACTGGCTCAGCGAGCTTTCAGACGGCGGCGATTTATTCAACCTGTTTCGCTATATTACTTTCCGAGCAGGAGGCGCGTTTTTTACCGCCCTGATATTTGGTTTCATTTTCGGCAAACCGCTGATCAACCTGCTGCGCCGTAAACAGGGCAAGGGCCAGCCGATCCGCGAAGACGGCCCGCAAAACCACATTCTGGAAAAATCCGGCACCCCCACCATGGGCGGCGCGCTGATCCTTGGGGCGGTATTTGTTTCAACGATATTCTGGGCGCGCCCGGACAATCCGTTTATCTGGATTATCCTGTTTGTGACGGTAGGTTTCGGGCTGATCGGCTTTGTCGATGACTATCAAAAAGTCACTCAGCAAAGCTCAAAAGGCGTGTCCAGCCGGGTGCGCTTTGTTATCGGTATGGTGATCGCCGCCATCGCCGCCTATTGGGCATCGATGTACCATCCGGATGAACTTGCAAATCAACTTGCCTTGCCAATATTCAAGAATACACTGATCAACTTGGGATATTTCTTCATACCGTTTTCGATCCTTGTAATTGCCGGTTCTGCAAATGCGGTGAACCTGACAGACGGGCTGGATGGTCTGGCGATTATGCCGGTGATGATTGCCGCCGGCACGCTGGGCATCATCGCCTACGCCGTGGGGCGGGTTGACTTTTCGCAATATCTTGATGTGCATTATGTGCCCGGCACCGGCGAAATTCTGGTGTTTGTGGCCGGGCTGATCGGCGGCGGGCTTGGGTTTCTTTGGTACAACGCCCCTCCGGCTGCGGTGTTTATGGGCGATACCGGTTCGCTGGCTTTAGGCGGTGCGCTTGGGGCAATCGCAGTCGCCACCAAGCACGAGATTGTGCTGGCTATCGTTGGTGGTCTGTTTGTGGTCGAGGCCCTTAGCGTGATCATTCAGGTGCTGTATTTCAAGAAAACCGGCAAGCGGGTGTTCCTGATGGCGCCAATACACCACCACTTTGAACAACTGGGCTGGAAAGAACCCCAGATCGTGATCCGGTTCTGGATCATCTCGGTCATTCTGGCGTTGATAGGGCTGGCGACGCTGAAGATACGGTAACGGCCCAATCCCACATCTGGCCCGGCATGCGCCGGGCCGCGCCTGACCGTACCCCCGGGAAGGCGCGACCCAGCTCATGAAACGACGCACTTTGATGCACAGGGAATGGGCATGAGGGTATGGTTGTGAAATCGGAAATTTTAGGGTCAGATGCGGGAATTGGAAAACCAATTTGGTGGACATATTACCGATGTGGGAAGCGTTTCGTCTATTCCTTGAAACATATACCGAGGAACTCGGTGCTGCCGTTGTTCTCGCCACTGGCGGGGGATGGCTGATCAGCCGTTTCAAGAAAAAGGAAAAAACAGAACTTTCCGATAAAACCATCGAAAAGATTGCACCAGCAAAAGCCAAAGACAGCGCGGCCACCAATTCCCCCTGTCCAAACTTCAAACACTGGCCACCGGGGGTTGTACAAAGTTTACAATCTGAAGCTATCGGTTACTAAACCCCTAACAAACCACGTCTCCTTCGGACAGCACAGGACCCCAATATGATACCAGCGATTGGATATAACGGGCGCAAGGTCGCCGTTCTGGGGCTGGGCCGATCCGGCCTTGCCACCGCCGTCGCGCTGGAAGCAGGCGGTGCAACCCCACTGGTCTGGGACGACAATGAAGACGCCCGCGCGCTTGCCGAAAAACGCGGTTATCCTGCAACTGATCTGGCCCGCAGCGGCGCTTTTGAAGACGTCGCCGCCCTGATCGTGTCGCCGGGCATCCCGCATCTGTACCCCGAACCCCATAAAATCATACAGGCCGCCTGGGCCGCAGGCGTGCCTGTCGACAACGACATCGGCCTGTTCTTCCAGTCCTTCGCGACCCCCGATTGGGAGGGTTTTGAAACCACGCCCCGGATCATTGCCGTCACCGGCTCAAACGGTAAATCCACCACCTCGGCGCTGATCCACCATGTGCTGGAGGTGGCTGGAAAGCTGACGCAACTGGCCGGCAACATTGGCCGCGGTGTGCTGGATATTGACCCGGCAGGCGACGGCGATGTAATCGTGCTAGAGCTGTCCAGCTACCAGACCGAACTGGCCCGCTCACTTACGCCGGACGTTGCCGTATTCACCAACCTGACCCCCGATCATCTGGATCGCCACGCCGGGCTTGGTGGCTATTTCGCCGCCAAACGCCGCCTGTTCGCCGAAGGTGGGCCGGACCGCGCAGTGATTGGGGTGGACGAATATGAAGGTCAGTTTATGGCGGATCAGCTAAGCGAAGGTATGGGGGATGATCGGGTGATCCGGGTCTCGGTTGAACGCAAACTGTCCGGTCCGGGCTGGTCGGTTTTCGCGCGCAAAGGGTTTTTGTCTGAATACCGCAAAGGGCGGCAGGTGGCATCCATTGATCTGCGCGAAATTCGCGGCCTACCCGGTGCGCATAACCACCAAAACGCCTGTGCGGCCTACGGCGCTTTGCGCTCACTTAACCTGGCACCACGCCTGATTGAAACTGCGTTTCGCTCTTTCAAAGGTCTGGCGCATCGCAGCCAGTTTCTCGGCGAAAGGGACGGCGTATCATATATTAACGATTCCAAAGCCACCAATGCTGATAGCGCCGCCAAGGCGCTGCAGGCGTTCAAAAACATCCGCTGGATCGCGGGCGGGCAGGGAAAAGACGGTGGTATAGCGGCCCTTGCCCCGCATCTGGATCATGTGACCAAAGCCTATCTGATTGGTGAATGCGCCAGTGATTACGCGGCGCAGCTGGGTGACACGGAATATGAGATTTGCGGGACGATGGAGCAGGCTGTGGCCAGCGCCAGTGCCGAGGCCGAAAAAGGCGACACGATATTGCTGGCCCCGGCGGCAGCGAGCTTTGATCAGTACCCGGATTTTGAAGGTCGCGGTGAGGATTTCATCAGGCTTGTGCAGGCAATTCTGGAAGACTGAATTTTGTGGTTCGAGTTTCAGAACCCCTAGTCTGGCTTTCA
>VAPK010206323.1_pt1 | contig 16799 bp, 17 predicted proteins | sample 3395031 | NCBI WGS metagenome assembly VAPK01 (sample SAMN08290443, study PRJNA428436) | hydrothermal vent metagenome | isolation source: Deep-sea hydrothermal vent chimney 1 | place: Pacific Ocean: Juan De Fuca Ridge
CATAACACAAGCCGATGAGTTAAATGCAGCAAACACTGCTTGGATCATGACAGCAACTGCATTGGTGTTATTCATGACATTACCTGGTCTTGCTCTGTTTTATGGTGGACTTGTTAAGAAAAGAAATGTTCTATCTATTCTTATCCAATGTTTTGCTATTGCCGGTATCGCCAGTATCGTGTGGTTAGTCATTGGCTACAGTATTGCCTTTGATGAAGGTAATCCTTATTTTGGTGGCTTAGGAAAAGTCATGTTTAACGGCATCGGTGAGGACACACTAAAAGACGGCATTCCTGAATCTTTATTCGCAATGTTTCAAATGACCTTTGCCATTATCACACCCGCTTTGATCATTGGTGGCTTTGCAGAACGTACTAAATTTTCTGCTGTTTTGATTTTCTCAACGCTTTGGATCATTCTGGTTTATGCGCCAATCACTCACTGGGTTTGGGGCGGAGGCTGGCTACAAGAAATGGGTTTATTAGACTTTGCTGGTGGAACAGTGGTTCATATTACCGCTGGAGTCGCAGCCCTAGTAGCTGCAATTGTCATTGGTCCAAGAAAAAGAATTGGCACACCACACAATATGACGATGACTGTCACAGGTGCTGGCATGCTCTGGGTCGGCTGGTTTGGTTTTAATGGTGGCTCAGCACTTGCAGCAAATGGTGATGGTGCAATGGCAATGCTAGTCACTCATATTTCTGCAGCAACCGCTGCTATTACTTGGATGGTTTATGAGTGGATTAAATTTGGCAAACCCACCGCATTAGGTACAGTCACTGGCATGGTTGCAGGACTTGGCACCATAACACCCGCCTCTGGTTATGTTGGGCCAGGTGGAGCATTAGTGATGGGCTTCGTTGCTGGAATCGTTTGTTTTCATGCCGTCATTATTATAAAACAGAAGTGGAAAATTGATGACTCTTTAGATGTTTTCCCCGTACATGGTGTCGGTGGTGTTATAGGAACACTGATGGCAGCTGTTTTTGCCTCAACTGAACTCGGTATTTTTAGTGGCCAAGGCTTTGCAAACGACAGCATCACCTCGATCGGACAGCAATTAGGAGTACAAGCAATAGGGGTTGTTTCAACATTTGTTTATACTGCTGTTGTTACCTACATACTCTTTAAGTTAGTCGGCTTAATGACAAATGGCTTACGAGTTGATCAAGACGAGGAAACTCAAGGATTAGATATCATAGACCATGAAGAACGTGGCTATGAACTGTAGAGTTCAGTATCGAAATCCAATTTAGGTATTGAGACCTTTGCACGAGAAATATGACAGTATTAAAAATATTTGAGTTCCCCCTGATGTCCCTAAAAACTCGGTCAATAGCCCTGCTATTCGCCTCGTTTTTAAGAAAATCAGGAAAAATCACGCTATTTTTAGTCTCGCCATACTCCTGTGCAAAAGCCTCATATTAAAAAGAGACCAAGTATCAGCAAGCTCCTTTTAATTATTATCATGCTTAACCTCCTTAGCGCCTGTAGTACCGCTCGTTACTACGCACAAGGTGCTAGCGGACATATGGCATTAATGAGTCAAAGACAGCCATTAAGTGATGTTCTTCAAGACAGTAAAATACCCTTAAAAAGAAAAAATCAAATCAAGCAAGTCCAAAGCATTCGTAAATTTGCCTATAAAGAATTAAAACTCCCAAAGAATAATAGTTATACCAGCTACGTTGACCTTAAACGAGATGCTATTAGTTGGAATGTTATTGCTACACCCAAATATTCTATCGACCCAATTCAAACCTGTTTTCCTATTACAGGTTGCGTCAGCTACTTACTATACTTCTCAAAAGAACGCGCAGAAGAAGTCGCCAAACACCACCAAAATCTGGGACATGATACCCATATTATCGCCTCACCCGCATACTCCACACGTGGTATTTTTGATGACCCGATTGTTAGTACCATGTTTAAAGGTGGGACAAGCTCCATTGCACAAATTGTTTTTCATGAACTAGCGCATCAACAACTCTATAGGAATAACGACTCCAACTTTAATGAAGCCTTTGCAAGTACCGTAGGCTTAGAAGGAACAAGGCTATGGTTGCAAAAACATCACCCGAAAAAAGTTAAACCATACAATGACTACCTGAAGAAACGAACCCAATTTTTTAACTTACTCCTCACCAGTAGAAATGAATTACAAACTTTATATAAAAGCGGCAAAACAGATGCTCAAATGAAAATTGGAAAACAAAACGTTTTTGCTCAGTTACAGCACCGATATACCCAACTAAAGAAAAGCTGGCATGGTGATAAACGATTTGATGCTTGGTTTAAAAAACACCCTGTGAATAATGCAAAACTTGCCGTAATTGGTGTCTACTTCCAAAAGGTGCCAGAGTTCAGTAAACAATTAAAATTGCTCAACTATGACTTTGAGAAGTTTTACCAATACTACTTTGATAAAGAAGATTTAGTAGGACTTATCATCGTTCCGTAGTTACGTTTAACATTATCGTATAATAAGTTCAGTTACATAAAATCGCCTGACAAGTTAAGAAAAATAAATTACAGCCAAAATTTCATCATTCAATCCTACGGATTTACCTAAGCTCGACTTTTCACAAAATATGGAGTCATGTAGTTTCATTTAAAAATATGCTAAATTCGAGATCAAACTTGCAAAATCATCAATCTCATTAGCAAGGTGTCCATTACTATTTAAGGAGAAATAAAAATGAGTATAAATGACCGCATTCAATCCAGATTTGGTCTACCTACTGAAATGGGTAAGTCGGTCGAAGGCAACCAAACAATCACCAATATCCTATCCCGCCAGAGTCATCGTGCTTTCAAAGCAGACACGGTCTCTCAAGATCTATTAGACACATTACTCGCAACAGCATTTTCTGCACCATCCAAGTCGGATCTACAGCAAGCAAGTGTCATACATATCCAAGACAAGTCGAAACAACAACGAATTGCGAATGCATCTTCAAAAACACAATGGGTTGCTGATGCACCCATTTTTCTGGTTTGGTGCGGTGATAGTCGTCGTATTCGAAAACTGGCAGACTGGCGAGAACACCCATTTGCTAACGATCATCTTGATGCCTTTATGAATGCTGCTGTTGATGCCAGCATCTGCATGCAAACCTTTATCATAGCCGCCGAATCTGTTGGTCTTGGCTGCTGCCCTGTGAGTGAGATTAGAGATAATATTCAGCTACTATCAAACGAGTTAGATTTACCCCAACATGTATTTCCAGTAGCAGGCTTGTGCGTGGGTTGGCCCCTAGAAAAACCCAAAATCAGGATGCGGCTTCCAATGACAACAACCGTCAAAATAGATACCTACAATGATGAAAACTTAATTGAAGAGGTAACAAGTTATGACAGCCGCAGAGAAAAGGTTGAAAAGACCCTAGCAGAACAGCAAATGTACGTTGAAGACTTTGGGGTCTCGCCAAATTATGGTTGGTCTGAAAATGGCACAAGACAATATTCTCGCCCAGCTAGAGATGACTTTGGGAGTTATATACGCACTCAAGGATTTAACCTCTCTTAAGGAGAACCCAATTGTTCAAAAATGGGGGGGGTGCCATATACTTTATATTTCAATAGTTATACGATAGTTCTAACAAACTTTTACAACCCACTACTTACATATATCAAACAAATGAAAAAGCAGATCAAAAAAAATCCAAACCTACAGCTACTCTGGCCAACGCCAATTTTAAGTAAGAAGTTTGGTCAACATCAAAAAGTGAATAAAGAATTACTTGAGCTTTTTTATAAACATCGTGAATCCCATCAAACAACAAAATCAGCCATGTTTGCCAGCAATGACAATATTTATGAATTATATAAACAAGACCCTGCTATTCAGAAACTGGTGAAATTTATCATGGATGGTGTTTTCGAAATAGCCAAGGAAGTGAATGCACCATACTGGGGGCAACCCAAAAATATTGATATAGAAATTAGTGGTCTATGGTTTCAAATGTCTAATGATCATGCCTTTCATGAAACCCATATTCACGGCAACTGTGCTTGGTCTGGCGTCTACTATGTTCAAGCAGGAGATTCTGACAAATCTAAATTGGACCATAAGCCAGGTGAAATACCTAATGGTGTCACCCGTTTTTATGGCCCACATATGGAAGTGAGCGCTGGCGGACATGGCGAATTTGGTAATATGTATTTACAAGATATGCATTATGACTCTTATCCGGAAGATGGAAAACTAGTTGTGTTCCCACCGCATATTAAACATATGCCTTTCCCTTATAATGGAGAAAAAGACCGAGTAATAGTCTCTTTTCATGCGCAAATTCATAATCCAGATGGATTTGATTTTGGTTATTCTTTTTCATAAAACAATTTCAATTAATACACTAAAAGGTTCTAACTATGGAGCACGATAATTATTATCCTTTTTACGGTTGGTTATTAATTATCGGCATTATATTTTTTGGTTTCTTCTTATTATGGGATTTTGGTTTTCTAGAAAAGTTACTAAGTGGTGACATTACCTACCTATCTTCAGTTATTTTAGCACTCTTTTTCGCCATTAATATCTACCTAGGCTTTGCCTCATGGCAGCTATCCAAACAGTTACATTTTGTGAAAAATATAAACAAACACCCTAAAAGCTGGGCATCAGAGCACATCAAGCTGTTGCAATGGCAGCGAAAACATTCAAGCAATGAATCAGAAACATTACTCGCGCGACTCATAGAAAGGGTTCACCGTGGTCACACTACAGGCTGGTTTTTCTCAGATATATTAATTCGCCTCGGTTTGATTGGCACAGTTATCGGTTTTGTATTAATGCTCAGCACCATATATCAATTCAAGAATAATGATATTGAGGCACTACAGTCACTTTTAGGTACGATGGGGAGTGGCATGCAGGTAGCGCTTTATACAACCCTAACTGGCTTGGGTGGAGCAATGTTAGTCAGCATTCAATGTCAATGGTTAGACCGTTGTGCTGATCGACTCATCAGTAATATCATAGAGCTAGGTATGCAGGACGAGAAATAATGCCAAGCCTATTAAAAAAAAAAAGGAACACATCAAAAGTTGATCCTTTTATTGATTTATTATTTAACACCCTACTTGGTTTTAGTTTTCTCTTTATTGTCACCTTACTTTTTATTAATCCAAAAGCAGATCAAGCCAGCGTTGAAAAACAAGCCGAATACATTATCACTGCCACCTGGCCTAAACATTTAGAAGATGATGTTGATTTATGGATGCGTTCGCCGACAGGACACACCGTATCCTACCTTGCAAAAGAAGTGGGCTGGTTAAATTTGGAGCGAGATGATCGAGGTGAGCTGAATGATGTTCTATACATTGACGGCAAAAAAGAAATTCACCCGATTAACCAAGAAATCATCACCATCCGCAAACGCTATGCAGGAGAGTATATTGTTAATCTTTACTACTACACCGCAAAATCTAAAAAAACATTGCCTGTTGATATTCGCATTGACCGTATAAATCCAAAATATGAAACAGTATTTAGAAAAACAATCAGCCTAAAAAATCAAGACCAAGAAGTTACGGCACTAAGATTCACCATTAAAAAAGATGGCGGTATTCATAAGGTCAATACGCTCCCAGCAACATTAACTCCCTACGCACTCGAACACATTCCTGCCCTTTTACCGGATGCCATGTGGGGAATACCGAGTGAGTAACCTAATGAATAATTATTTGGTTTTACTAAGCATTAGCTATAGTTTGCTCTTCTTACTGCTTGTCTGGATGTGGTTTAACAAGCAATTTGGAGTAAAAGGTAAAATCGCACTTAGTTTACTTCTACCATTTCTTTACTTTTTCCACTGGCAAGGACTACAAGAAAGTAAAGGCTGGCCATCAGATCAAAACTTACCCACTCAATTCGAATTAATCAGCGCAGATGTGGTGGAGCCAAACCCGCTTAAAGAGGTTATTGGGAATATTCACCTATGGATTCGCCCCAATGAAAATGAATCCCCACGTGCCTATGTCTTGCCTTACACCCGCGCACTACATAGTAATTTACATAAAGCCAAACAAGCCATGACTCACGGCCGCACTCAAATAGGATTACTCTTTGATGGAAGCTCCAGAGAACGTGGAGCTAATATAGGTGGTGGCATGAAACTACAATTTAGAAACGCACCACGCAGACGTTTACCACCTAAGAAATAGAACCGTTAGTCTCCAACATGCTTCACACCCATTATATATGTGCTCTTTATAGTTCTATCATCACCCAACATCATAAGAGAAAACAAGCGTTCTTCTAAAGAATTACAGTGCCCTATTTTAAATTTTATTAACTCTGTCGCTTGGTAGTCCAAAACAACAAAATCCGCTTCTTTTCCTATTTCAAAATTACCTATTTTATCATCTAGGTCTAACGCTTTAGCCCCACCTAATGTTGCTAAATAGAGAGATTCAAAAGCAGACAAACTATTTCCTTGAAGCTGTTGCGTTTTATACGCCTCATTAATAGTTTGTAATATCGAAAAACTATCACCTCCTCCGACATCAGTACCTAAACCAATTTTTATATTGTGCTGTCTTGCTTTATGTAGTTGAAATAAACCACTGCCAATAAATAGATTAGAACGCGGGCAAAAAGAGAGTACTGAATCTGTCTCAGCTAGCCTTTGCCATTCCTGCTCTTGAAGGTGAATACCGTGAGCAAAAACAGAACGCTTTCCTAGTAAATTATAATGATCATAAACATCTAAGTAATTTTCCCTCTCTGGAAATAATTCCTTCACCCATTCACATTCTTTCTCATTCTCTGAAAGATGAGTCTGAAAATGCACATCGGGAAATTCTTGTAATAAACGCTCCGCCATTTCCAATTGTCGAGGTGTACTGGTAGGAGCAAAACGTGGGGTTACCGCATAACCTAAGCGATCAGTATTGTGCCATTTATTAATCAAATCGCTACTTTGCTGATAAGAACTTTCTGGCGTGTCAAGCAACTCATCAGGTGCATTTCTATCCATCATCACCTTGCCACAAATCATTCGTAAATTACGCTTTTGTGCTTCATGAAAAAAAGCATCGACCGATTGCGGATGCACAGTACCAAATACTAATGCAGTGGTTGTTCCATTTGATAAAAGCTGATCTAAAAAGAAATTAGCAACAGTTGCCGCATACTCTGGATTCGAAAATTTCTGTTCTGCTGGAAAGGTATAGGTTTCAAGCCACTCAAGAAGCTGCTCGCCATAAGATGCAATAATTTCACATTGAGGATAATGCACATGCGTATCGACAAAACCTGGGGTGATAAGCGCATTAGGATGACCCGTTATAGTAATATCCTCGGGTAAGCTCTTCAATAAGGTATCAGCCTCGCCTAGAGCTTTTACATAACCATTTTCAATTAATAGCAGACCATCTTCAAAATATTCATAGCTTTCTTTGTTTAAACAGTGAAGAATTTCACCACGGTGTGCGCTGAGTTTATTCGACATCGGTCAATACCTAAGTAATAGAGCTACCCTTAATAAATAAATCTAAAAGAAGTAATACAAGAAACACAACAACATGGACAACCGCAATAAATGACCAGAGAGATTGAGAGTCTAGAAATCGTTCTATATTATAATTCCAGCGCTCCCCTCTAGCCCATGAAAGCCTTGAGCCAAACAATAAAAAGAAGAATGAAAAAAACAATGCTAAAGGCCAAAAGTTAAAAAGCGTAATAGTGTAAACAATTAGTGTTAACCAAAACCCATTAATAAATAGCCATAAGGGCGTGAACATAAATGCGCCATAGTTTAATGATTTATACAAAGGGACTTCAACAAAATAATTAACTGTTTCTGTAGTCTTCCCACCCTCTGGGATAACACAAACACGCCTTGACACTTTAAATGCAAACAGCAAATAATAAACAGGTAAAGCGAGAAGAGCTAAAGCAATAAAAAAAATACTGACCATAATTATCTATACTTAACGACAGAACTTTCATCATAAATTATTTCAGCTTGCACATCACGTAAAACCAATAATTCAGCCATCATTGACACCGCAATTTCCATCGGGATTTTCGAACTTAAATGCGATAAACCCGCTGGACAACTTAACTGTTCAAGTTCCTCTTTAGCGTAGCCTTTTTTCATTAAGCGTTGTCTAAACTTCAAGCCTTTTGTGCTTGACCCAATTAAACCACAATAAGCACTATCTTTACGCGAGAGAATCGCTTCGCACAATTCTTGATCAAGCGCATGATCGTGTGTCATAACTAAATAGTAGCTATTTTCCTGACAGGACTCTACTGCAATATCGGCTTGTGTCAGAGTAATATTTTCGATATGGGAAGCCGCCGTATTAATAAATTGCTCAGGGCGAGAATCAAACCATTTCACTTGGCAATTCACATCTTGCAAAATTTTAATCAATGATCTCCCTATATGGCCAGCACCAAAAACAACAATATTAAAATTACTCCTAGGGAAAACCTCAAACAGCACATTGACCACACCACCACAGCATTGCTTTAAATCTTTACCTAGATTAAAGCAATGTGTATGTTGAGTTTGCTCTTTAGTTTCTACTAAGAACTTACGCGCCATTGTGACTGACTCATGTTCTAATGCACCACCACCGATTGTATCGAAAAGCTGATCAACCGTTACCACCATTTTAGAACCAGCATCTCGTGGACTAGACCCTTTGATATCCATTATAGTAATCAAAACATAGTCTTGTGGATGATTTTGAATTAAAGATAGCGCCTCTATCCAATTCATTTTTCAAGGTCCAAAACAGCTTTCATTATATTTTCTGGTGTTGCTGGCGCTTCTAATTTAATCCCTTTTTTTGAATCAGATAAACTTGAAATAGCCTGACGGATTGCACACCACACAGATATTGCCAACATTAAAGGTGGCTCGCCAACTGCTTTTGAACGAAAAATCGTATTAGTAATATTAGGTGCATCTTGAAGTAATTTCACATTAAAAATATCAGGAACATCATGTGCTGTTGGTATTTTATAAGTAGCTGGATTTGCACTGCTTAAACGCCCCATTTGATCCCACTTTAAATCTTCGGATGTGAGCCAACCCATACCTTGAATATAACCCCCTTCAATCTGCCCAATATCAATTACAGGATTTATCGAATTACCTGCATCATGCAAAATATCTGTTCTTAAAACCTTGCTCTCACCTGTTAATGTATTCACTTCAACTTCACTCACAGCCGCGCCGTTAGCATAATAGAAAAAAGGCTGCCCCTTTGCTTTAACTCTATCGTAATGAATTTGAGGTGTTTTATAAAAACCCGTGGCGGATAAGGAAGTTCTAGCCATATAAGCCTGTTTAATTATGTTGTTAAAGTCATTGTTTTTATTTGCTATTATTATCTTATTGTTTTCAAAAACAATATCACTTTCATCACAATCAAATTCCTTAACAATAAATTTGAGCAGTCGTTTCTTAAGTTTTAAAGCCGCATTTAAAACAGCCATACCATTAATATCAGTGCCTGATGATGCCGCAGTTGGTGAAGTATTAGGTACTTTATCCGTCTGTGTCGCATTGATTTTAATTTTATCCAGATTCACCTGAAACACTTCGGCGACGATTTGAGCCAGCTTTATCATCAAGCCCTGTCCCATTTCAGTTCCGCCATGATTTAAGTGAATACTACCATCATGATAAATATGTATGAGCGCACCTGCTTGATTCATATACGCTACAGTAAATGAAATGCCAAATTTTACAGGTGTAAGTGAAATGCCACGTTTAATCATTGGGCTGTTTTGGTTAAAAGTCTCTATTTGTTTGCGTCGAGACTCATACTTAGATTGTTCGGCTAATGCATTTACAATTTCGGCGTGTTGCTCTGATTCAATGGTTTGCCCATAAGGTGTAATATCACCCTGTTTGTAGAAATTAATTTGCCTGATAGATAAGGCATCTTTAGATAAATATTGTGCAATATCCTCGATCACCACTTCCGCCAACATCATCCCCTGCGGCCCACCAAAACCACGAAAAGCTGTATGTGAAACAGTATTCGTCTTAACACGTAAGCCGATGATATTGGCATTTACCAAGGAGTAAGCATTATCACAATGAAACATCGCACGATCGACAATTGCATCAGACAAATCCGCTGAATGACCACAGTCAGCAGCTATTTTATAATCCACTCCCAGTATCTTACCCTTATTATCAAAACCCACTGTATATTCATGTTTGAACGGATGACGCTTGCCCGTCATACGCATATCATCCTCACGCCCTAAACGGCACTTAACTACTCGCTGGTTGCGAATTGCAAAGAGTGCCGCAATACATGCCCACGGAGCTGCTTGTGTTTCTTTACCACCAAATGCTCCACCCATACGGCGCGTAACCACATTCACATCCGCCATGCTTAAGTTTAAAACTTCAGCCACAAGATGCTGTGTTTCAGTTGGGTTTTGATTTGAACTGTGAATCGTGATGCGATTATCTTCTTCTGGAATAGCGACTGAAACCTGTCCCTCCAGATATAAATGATCCTGACCGCCTATTTCTAATGAACCTGATATTTTATGTGGTGCAGAATCTATTGCTTTTTGAGCATTACCACAGCGCATCCCATGCGGTGGCCTTACATAGCTTTCTTGATCAAGTGCTTCATCAAGATCAAGCAAAGGTGTTTCTTCCTTATATTCAATCTTAGCGAAACCAACTGCTCGCTTAGCCGTATTATAATCTTTAGCAACTACTGCAAAAATAGGCTGACCATGGTAATCAATTCTTTTATCTGTTAGCAATAAGTCACCAGAGAAAACAGGAGCAACATCTTGTTTTCCAGGAATATCTGATGCAGTAATAACATCAATGGCACCCCCCCCTTTTTTACAAGATTGTAAATCCATAGAGAGAATCTCACCACAAGCAATCGCGCTATAGCCTATTGCAACATGCAATGCATCTTTGGGTAAATGAATATCATCAACATAACGCGCCTCACCCGAGACATGTAAATCAGCACTATCATGTTTATTGGACTTACCGACTGAGTAACGCTTATTCATTAACGCCCGCTCCCAAATCCATGAATAGACGTTGGAGTAAATTTTGCGCCATCAATAAACGGTATTCACGACTCGCCCTTACATCATCAAGTGGCTCATAGTCCATTAGAATTTCAGCTTGAGCTCTTGCTAATGTAGTCGAATTTAACGGTTGATTTAAAAGCACTTTTTCACAGTTTTTGGCACGCGATACAGTAGCCGCCATTCCCCCCATAGCAATCCGACAAGAATGAATTATTTTACTATCATCCAGTTGAATATTAAACGCCACACAAATAGCACTAATATCATCTGCATAACGCTTACTAATTTTATAAACATGCAGAAAATAATTCGGTCGAGATTTAGGAAGTCGGATATCACGGATAAATTCAGCTTCTCGTAAAACAGTTTGTTTGTATCCCGTATAGAAATCATCGATGGCAACCTGTCGTACCACCTCTCCTCTCTGCAAACTTAATTGAGCATCTAAAGCAACTAACACAGGAGGCATATCACCGATCGGTGAAGCATTAGCCACATTGCCTCCAATCGTACCCACATTACGAATTTGCAACGAACCTAATCGATCAAGATGCGTTTCCAATGTAGAATACTGTTCTATTAAAGCAGTGGCACATTCCTCATAAGTCACAGCGGCGCCCATGATCAATTCATCCTCGCTTTGATCCATTCTCTTTAGCTCTTTGACATTGCCGATATAAATCACTTTATCTAAAGATTGTAAACCTTGTGTGACATCCAAAACTAAATCTGTACCACCCGCAAGTAACCGTGCTTGTGGCTGCTTCAAATAATAATTTGCTAAAGCTAAAATAGAATCTGGAATAAAGAAAGACGTAGAGTTAGCTGCCTCTATTGCATTTAGGTTACGGATGGTTTCAACAGATTTTTCATCAAAGCTATCACTATAAGGCGCATCTAAAACAGCCTGTGCTGCATCAATGATAGGACGATAACCCGTACACCGACATAGATTTCCATCAATATTTTTTACAATTTTGTTTCGATCTATTTCTTGGTTACCCTTGCTCATTGCAAACAATGACATCACAAATCCTGGCGTGCAAAAACCACATTGCGAACCATGCAAATCAACCATAGCCTGCTGCACAGGATGGAGAATTTGATTGTTATTTTTTAAACCTTCAACCGTTATCACCTGCTTACCATGTAACGATCCAAGCAAGCAAATACAGCTATTCAGGCTTTTATATTCAAGACACTGACGATCTTCGCTTAAGCAGGCAATAACAACCGTACACGCACCGCAGTCCCCCGATGCACAGCCTTCTTTTGAACCCGTAAGTTTTCTCTCTAAACGTAAATAATCAAGTAAAGTGGTATCTGCTCGAAAATCATCAAGCGTGATTAAAGAATGGTTGAGTATGAACTTGATCACTAAACTCTCAAAATTGTAATAGTGACCAAAGAATAGCAGAGTTTTTTTTTATAGCACTTATTCTATTAAATTTTGTTTTAGTAAAGGAAGTAAATAGGATTTATGCTGTTCTATTTCATCAAGTGTCAGACCACTCATTTCATAAGGGAATACCAGCCAGTCTTCCGTCTGATGAAGCACAAAATCAGGCTTAATGTTTACCGCTTTATAGGATGGGCGTTGCCATAAAGTAGCTATCCTAACTTCCTTTGGCATATTCCTTTTTAGACGAAAACGTAAGCGTTGAATGACCGCTTCTATGTTCTTACCCGTACTAAAAACATCATCCACAATCAATAGTGAATCATCAGCATTTAAATTTTCGACCAAGTAACGCGTACCATGAACACGAATATCGGAAACAGGTGAATTTGCCATTTCATGATAATAAGGCTGCCCACGATATGATGTTCGTAAAGAAATATGATTTGTTTCAACGCCTAATGTTTGTAAACACTCTTGAACATAAATTCCAACCGAGCTACCACCACGCCAAAGTCCAACGATAAAAGTAGGTTTAAAGCCTGCTTCAAAAATATTTACACCCAATCTAAATGAGTCGAGAATAAGTGTATTTTCATCTAAAAATTTCTTTTTCATCTTTTACAGATCGAATCCAATAAATGGTAATATATGGTTTTTAAACGAGTTGTGCGAAAAAAGTCCCAGTGAAATTTTACTAGTTGAGATAGAAAAGCAATGGGTTTCAATCATTTTACTCGTCAACTAATTCGTACAAAAGAAATCAATATACTTGAACTATGAATAAAGTCTACCTAACAGCACAGGGTTTATTAGAGGATTCCTTTAAACTAGCCCAGCAAATCTTAGAAAGTGGTTACAAACCTACTTTCATAATTGCGGTATGGCGCGGTGGCGCACCGATTGGCATAGCCGTTCAGGAGTTTCTTCATTTTCATGGAGTACACGCTGATAATATTGCCATCCGCACATCCTCTTATACAGGTATTGATAATCAATCACGAAAGGTAAAGGTCTCTGGGCTAGATTATTTAATTAAAAATATTCAGCACCACGACAAACTATTAATTGTTGATGATGTATTTGATACTGGACGATCTGTAGAAGCCATTATTAACCAATTAAAAGAACAAACTCGTCTCAATGCACCTGATGATATTCGAATTGCCGTTCCCTATTACAAACCAGAAAGAAATCTGATTGATATAGTGCCTGATTACGTTGTCCATGAAACATCAGATTGGCTAAAATATCCACATTCGCTGGAAGGATTAACTGCCGAAGAGATGGAACAAAAAAGACCTGAGATTTATGACATTATTAAAGAGCACCTACCAGCTAAGGAAACTTTATAACCATATCCAAACCAATCTCAACTTCCACACAGTTCTCATCATCCGCCTTACGATCCACCACAAAAAAAGCGCTATTATCCTCAAGTGGCATTAGATAATGATGCCAAACATTTTTATGGTAATTCACACCCTGCGTCCCATCACTTATAAATAATTCTACTTTGTTAGCATCCAGATTTTTCGCGGGTGGTGCTACCAATATCAAAAAAGGGCTACCACAAACAGGATAAAAAAGTTGGCTACCAAAAGGATGATACTCCATCACCTTTGGTTCAAAAGGAAAGGTAATCGCCTTAGTTTCAACAAGACTAATACAAGTAATACCGCCTTTTTCTGCTATATCAATATCGGCCAAATCACAATATCGAGTAGCTAATCCATAATTCATAGGGAATGTTTTTCGTGCCGACTGGGTATCAACCACTTCCCCGTAAGGCATAAAAGCCTCTGCGGTAAGCACCTTAGGTGTTAGCTCTAGCATGATTTAATCACTCCCATTAATCTTAGTCGGCTTACGCCACCATCAGGAAAAATATTTAAACGGATATGAGTAATGGTTCCAATATCCAAAATCTCATCACTAAAAAGATGCTGCCTATCCATCTCCAATTTTTGCTCAGGTAATAACTCAGTCCAACTTTCACTTTCGGTTTCTATATCCTCTGAAGGACAACACATACAAGCCGCCTGAATAGAACAACGATCAGGATAATTACCTTTAAAAAAGGCCGTATCAACAGTAATTTTTTTAAGCTGTCCCGAATGACCTAAAGCAATAATCACCCAGTCATGACCAGGACCACGTCGACGCGCTGTCTCCCAGCCATCACCCATATTAATTCCCTTATCAGGCAACAATAAGTTACTCATTTGACCAAAATGTTCATCACTACAAGCTATCGCTCTGCCTCCATTTAACGCAGCGCCTAAATCCTTAACTTCATCACTCGCTACTTGATCCCAATTACACTGTGGCTCTCCATAAATCCGTAAACGTGCCACACCACCATCTGGATAAATATGTAAGCGTACATGAGTATAAAGCTGCAAATCATCAATCTTAAACGCCTTAATCTCATTACCATTAATAGCAACCTTTTCAATAATTGTAGACCACAACGTATCTCCATCAGGAGCATTCTCACTATGACACGCTTGCAGTGAAATATTTGGTGGGTAGTTACCCGTAAAATGAGAGGTATCAACAACCACACCATGAATAAACCCAGAGCGAGCAAGGCGCACATCACAATAGTCATGACCTTCTACTCGTTTTCGACGAGATTCCCAGCCATCCATCCATTTTCCATGATCATCAAATTTATCCTCAATAAAAACAGGATCGGTGTCATGCAGCAAACGTTCCATCGGTGCAAAGAAGTCATCTGTAGTGTAAATTGCCTGAGCACCTAGGCGTGCGGAGGCTAGATTAATGTAGTTCTTTTTAAGTTCGTTGATCATAGATTCTCAATACAATTGTGTAAAAAAGGGGGGGGTGCCATTATCCCCTATTCCAAAGTGGAGAAGGACTAAACTAAGAAGCAGGAAAATTCTTCTTCCAATGCTCAGCAATATCAATTCGCCTCGTTATCCAGACACTTTCTTTACTTTGAATATAGTCTAGAAATCTAGCCAAAGCCATCGCCCGACCAGGTCTTCCTACTAACCGACAATGCAAGCCAATGGACAACATTTTCGGCTGAGTTTTACCTTCCTCGTAAAGACAATCAAAGCTGTCTTTAAGATAGGAGAAAAATTGATCTCCGCTATTAAAACCCTGCGGCGTAGCAAAACGCATATCATTTGAATCTAGCGTGTAAGGTACAAACAATTGCTGTTTGCCATCAATATCAGCCCAATAGGGTAAATCATCAGCGTAACTATCCGCCTGATAGCTAAAGCAATCATGCTCAGCAGCTAGTTTATGCGTATTTGGACTAGAGCGTCCCAAATAAAATCCCATTGATTTTGAACCTGTCACAGACTGATGAATATCTATCGCTTTTTGCAAATATTCACGCTCTTGATCAATATGCATATGCTGATAATCAATCCAGCGATAACCATGACTAGCAATTTCCCAGTCCGCTTTTAGCATCGCATCAACCACTTCTGGGTTTCGCTCTAATGCCATAGCGACACCAAATACAGTGACGGGTAAATTACGCTCGCTAAAGATTCTATGTAAGCGCCAAAAGCCAGCGCGTGAACCATATTCATAAATAGATTCCATATTCGCATGACGCATACCACTAATAGCATCTGCTCCTACAATTTCCGATAGAAACCGTTCCGAGGCATCATCACCATGCAAGACACAGTTCTCCGCACCCTCCTCATAATTGATTACAAATTGTACGGCGATACGCGCTTTATTCGGCCATTTCGGGTGCGGGGGATTTTCACCGTAGCCGATCATATCGCGTGGGTAAGTCATGATATTTTTGCCGTCACCTGAACTTCTATTTTCATTTCGTCACCAAGTAACCCCGCAACGAACATAGTGGCAGCAGGTTTTGCATTGCCTAAGTATTTTTTGAATATAGGCCAGCAAGGCTCAAAGTCATTTCTATCAGGGAAGATATAAGTCACTCTAAGCACATCGTTCAAACTACTTCCAGCTTCAGAAAGTGCTTTTTCAATATTTATAAAACACTGTTCTGCTTGCTCAACAAGATCATCTGAAATTGTCATTGCCTCATAGTTATAACCTGTACACCCCGATACGAACACATAATCACCATCAACCACCGCGCGCGAATAGGCAATTTTTTCTTCAAATTCAGAACCACTTGAAATATATTTTCTTGTCATTTTTTTCCTTTTAATGAACGATACCAACGACTGACCTGTTCTCGTTCCTCATCTGTCATTTTAGTTAAATTACCCAATGGCATAATCTTTTGTGAAACCTGACTGTATACCTTATCTGCATTGTTTTCTAACACACCTTCTTTATCATAAGCTAAACCAGCGGGTGGAGAAGAAAACCCAA
>VAPK010645851.1_pt1 | contig 16799 bp, 9 predicted proteins | sample 3395031 | NCBI WGS metagenome assembly VAPK01 (sample SAMN08290443, study PRJNA428436) | hydrothermal vent metagenome | isolation source: Deep-sea hydrothermal vent chimney 1 | place: Pacific Ocean: Juan De Fuca Ridge
CCAATCATTAGAGGTGGAGTGGTGCCGAGCGATACAGAAGAAACCAGCCTGGAAGGCGTCAAAGTGATGGTCATTGATGATAGCAAAACCATCCGCCGTACTGCAGAAACCCTGCTGAAAAAAGCGGGTTGTGCTGTGGTCACTGCGACTGATGGTTTTGAGGCATTGGCAAAAATTACCGACCAAAACCCGGATGTCATTTTTGTCGATATCATGATGCCACGCTTGGATGGTTATCAAACCTGCGCACTGATCAAAAAAAATCATAACTACAAAAATACCCCTGTGATTTTATTAACCAGCAAAGATGGCCTGTTTGACCGGGCCCGTGGACGCATTGTCGGCTCTGATCGTTACCTGACAAAGCCCTTTACCAAAGATGAGTTGTTAAGCGCGATAAAAGAACATTTGGCGACGGAACATCAATAACATGCAAGGTTTATTGCTTTACTGTTTCGCATATTCGACTAAATATTAAAATCCGGAGAGGCATTCCATGGCAAACATCCTGATCGTAGATGATTCACCCACTGAAATTCATGTATTGACGTCCATGCTGGAAAAACATGGTTTTTCCATTGCTACGGCCAGTTGTGGTGAAGAAGGCGTGGATAAAGCCAAGACGGGTAAGCCTGACCTGATTCTTATGGATGTCGTGATGCCGGGCATGAATGGTTTTCAGGCCGCGCGCCAGATTTCCTCAGATTCAGAAACCAGTGACATCCCAATTATTATTGTCAGTACTAAAGATCAGGAAACGGATAAAATGTGGGGTTTGCGTCAGGGTGCAAAAGACTATGTAACCAAGCCCGCCAATGAAAAAGAGCTGATCAGCAAAATCAACAGCTTGCTTGGCTTCTGATTATCCATCATTACGAATACCTGAAACGTGGATAACAAAATACACCCCTTTGATCTCCTGCAAACGCTGGAGGAACAAAGCAAAAATAATGCAAAGGGTTTGCCGCAGCAAATTGAAACTCATGCCCTGTGGAGTGGCATCGGTTTTCGTCTTGGTGATATTGAGATGGTTGCACCACTCACCCAGGTTAACGAAATTTTGCATTTCCCAAATCTGACATTGGTGCCGGGTACTTTGCCGTGGATAAAGGGGCTTGCTAATATCCGTGGCACGTTGTTGCCGATTGTAGATTTACAACATTATCTGGGACAGTCTGCTATTCATTTGCAGCAACAGTCACGTATTCTGGTCATTAACCAGGGTGAGTTGATTGTAGGGTTGTTAGTTGATGAAGTTGTTGGTCTGCGCCATTTTGATCCAGAAGACCGGATAACGCGCATTCGAAAAATGAATCCAGCAATGAAAATACATATTCGTGGTGCATTCAAACAAAATGAAAAAATCTGGCATTTGTTTGATATGTCCACACTGATCGAAGATCCACAGTTTTATAAAGTCGCGGTTTAATAACACACACGTAACAATAAATTAAAATTACACTACCTACTAACACACACCGCCTCATACTGAACGCCAAAAAATTATGAGGCCAGGAGCCGAGCACGATGAAAACAGCATCTGATTCAAAATTTTCCGCAGACACAGGCTTACTGCTATTGGGTGGGACGCTCCTGGTCCTGTTAGCATTGGCCGCTGCAACATTCTTTTATGTTGGGACACAAACTAATTACGATAAAGAATACATCAGTCTGGCGGGTGAACAGCGTGTTCTCTCACAAAGTATTGTGAAAAATGCGGTGGAATCAGCCAGTGCCACGGTATCGGCATTCCGGCTTTTAAAACAGGCCCGTAATCAATTTGAAAACAACCTTAACCTGTTACGTGAGGGGAATCCTGAAACCGGTTTACCACCTTCTCCAGCAACAGCGCAGGACAATTTGGCGGCAGTCGAAGCACTCTGGAAAATTTTGGGCAAAAATGCGGACACTGTTCTACGCGCCGAAGGCACGATCCGCATGTTGAGTGAATTTGTTGGGGCGGTGAATGAAACCATGCCCAACTTGCTGGCGCTTTCTGACGAAGTGGTCAGCTTGATGATTGAAACCGGCGCGAATTCCAGCCAGGTTTACATTGCCAGTCGCCAACTTATGCTGGTGCCGCGTATTTCAGTTAATGCGAACAAGGTGCTGGCAGGTGGCGCAGGTTCTTCTGCGGCAGCTGAACGGTTTGGTCGTGATGCTGCGTTGTTTGGCCGGGTGCTGGACGGCATGTTAAAAGGTAATCGCAAAATGAACATACGCCGGGTGTCTGATCCGGATGCGCGTGAAAAACTGAAAGAAGTGGCGGAGCAATTTGAAACCGTCCATGAATTGGTTGGCCGCATTCTTGAGCAGACCCCGGCACTGTTCGAGGCACAAAAAGCGTCAAGTGATATGGCGGCAAAAAGTGAAGCCTTGCTCGACGTGACCACGGAATTACGGAATACCTATACCCGGTTAGGTAATGAGCGCTTTGTCAGCAATACGACCGGTAATCTATTGAGTGCGGTTGCGTTGTTTATCCTTATCTGGTTGGGTGTTAAAATACAGACAGATACCCGTAAGCGTTTGACGATAACAGCGCAACAAAACAAACAAAATCAGGATGCCATTATGCGGCTCCTGGATGAAATTGGTGATCTCGCCAATGGTGATCTCACAACCTCCGCCACGGTGACGGAAGATATTACTGGTGCCATTGCAGATGCCATTAACTACACTATTGATCAGTTGCGTCGACTGGTATCAACCATTAACGAAACGACGGTGCAAGTATCGTCCGCTGCACAGGAAACGCAGGCCACGGCCATGCATCTTGCTGAAGCCAGTGATCATCAGGCGGAACAGATAACCGCTGCGTCTGCTGCCATTAACGAGATGGCCATTTCTATCGATACGGTGTCCGGTAACGCTACTGAATCTTCTGAAGTGGCAACACGCTCTGTGGATATTGCGAAAAAAGGGGCGACCGCTGTGCAGGATACCATTCGGGGTATGGACACGATCCGTGAACAGATCCAGGAAACCTCAAAACGTATCAAACGCCTGGGTGAAAGCTCGCAGGAAATCGGTGATATGGTTGAGCTGATCAACGATATTGCTGATCAAACCAATATCCTTGCATTGAATGCTGCCATACAGGCTGCTATGGCCGGTGAGTCGGGCCGTGGTTTCGCGGTGGTTGCCGATGAAGTGCAACGACTCGCTGAAAAATCCACCGATGCGACACGACAGATCGAGGCTCTGGTGAAAACCATCCAGTCTGATACCAACGAAGCGGTTGCCTCCATGGAGCAATCCACTACGCAAGTGGTGGAAGGAGCCAAGCTTGCGCTCAATGCCGGTGATTCACTGGCAGAGATTGAAGGGGTGTCAACCCATCTGGCCGACCTCACCACATCCATTTCAGATTCTGCACAGCAACAGGCCACGGCTGCTTCCAGTATTTCGGAAAGTATGAATGTCATCCAGGAAGTGACTACGCAGACATCGGCGGGCACCAATGAAACATCGGCATCCATCGGTAATCTGGCAGACTTGTCGAACGAGCTACGCAAGTCGGTAGCCGGCTTCAAATTGCCAGATTGATCGGTATCAGTACCTTGCAACTTATCCAGATTAAACGGTTACGTTTTATATGAAACCGAATATGGAATATCTACCCGGTTACGAAGAACTGGTGGTCAAACGCCTGCCGAAAATGGAGCCTAAACAGTTCCAGCAATGGGCTGTTTTGCTAAAAAAGCGTACAGGCATGCGTTTACCCGATAATCGCATTTCATTTTTAGTTACCAATCTTGGTATGCGCATGCGTGAGCTGGGCATTAACGATTTCCAGACCTATTTTGACTATGTGCAGAATGGGCGTGAAGGTGCGATTGAGTGGGATCAATTGGTGCATCACCTCACTGTGCATGAAACCCGGTTTTTGAGGCAGGAAAGTGTGCTCGCGCTTATTTGTGAAAAATACCTGCCCACCCGACATGATGAATGTGTGGCTTCACCTGTTACCATCAACGTCTGGAGCGTGGGCTGTTCCACGGGTGAAGAGCCTTATAGCATCGCCATGGCTATTGATGACCATATGCGGCAACTCAACTGTCAATATTATCTGGGTGTTACCGCCAGTGATATTAGCCGTAGTGCCTTGGCACATGGAGGCAAAGGTATTTATACCCGCCAGCAAATTAAAGCCATAGAATCAGAATGGCTCAATAATTATTTTACCGTCACCGAAGATGGCAAGTTTCAAGTTAATGAAGAGCTGCGAAAACGTGTTTGCTTTAATCATTTGAACATTCTTGACATTGGTGCCGCACCCATTGGCAAAATGGATATCATTGTTTGTCAAAACCTGTTGATTTATTTTGACAAAGAGCAACGTGTTGATATTGCCAATACGCTGGCCGACCATTTGCAGCCCGGTGGCCTGTTAATACTCGGTGTAGGTGAATTGCTGAATTGGGAGCACCCCGATGTCACACGATTCACTTACACAAACACCTTGGCTTTCAAACGCCAACAAAACATTCTTGATGACCACGACGGTCCCGACGCATAGGCGCGCAAAATCATTATGGGTGAACAACTCGACTACACCACACTGACGTGGGTCAAAGATGAAATCCAGGAAAGCCTGAATCAAACACATCAGGCGCTGGAAGCGTTTATCGAAGACACCAGCGACACTACGCAAATCCGTTTTTGTGCAACCTACTTGCACCAGATTTACGGTACCCTGCAAATGGTGGAAATCTACGGTGCAGCATTGCTCGCTGAAGAAATGGAAAAAGTCGCCAATGCGTTGCTCAATGGACAAATCACCCAGCAGCAGGATGCTTTTGAGGTACTGATTCGCGCCACGCTGCAATTGCCCGCTTATCTTGAGCGTCTGGAAAATGGCCACCCCGATTTACCGGCTGTATTGACGCCTCTGCTCAATGATATGCGTGCGGCACGCGGTGAACCGCTGCTCAGTGAGAATGCCTTCTTTTCACCTGATTTAGAGATATTGCCGCCCGAAAAAAGGCTTGTGCCCGGGAAAAATTATCCTGAAATACAAGGCTACGCAAAAAAACTGCGGCCTATTTATCAGCTTTCATTGCTAGGTGTATTGCGCGACAAAGACCCTGCGGGCAGCCTGAAAAAAATGGCCGCAGTGTTACGTGAATTACAAAATGCCTGTCACTCCATTGCTGCTCAACGTCTTTGGTGGGTTGTGGGAGGGATTGTTGAATCACTTATTGATAAAGGTTTGCAAAACAGCTCTGCATTGAAAGTGTTGCTGGGCCAGGTTGACCGCGAAATCAGGCGTTTGATTAAAAATGGGGAATCTGCGATTGAAACCGCTGAATCTTCTGACCTGATTAAGAACTGTCTTTATTATACGGCTACTGCGACATCGACAGGTCCGCGTGTTACCGCGTTAAAACAGGTCTTCAATCTCGAAGAATTATTGCCCTATAGCGGCTCAATGGAACAGGCTGCGGATGAACTCAAGGGCTCAACAGCTGATATTATGGACAGTGTTTCTGCTGTACTTAAAGATGATTTGTTGCACGTAAAAGATCAGCTGGATATTTTTGTACGCAATACTGAACGTGAAATCAGTGAATTGTCGCCATTAGCCGAAAATCTGGCGCGTACGGCTGATACTCTGGCTATGCTCAGCCTGGGTGATTTGCGCAGAGTGATACAGGGTCAAGTTACACACCTCCAACAGCTTGTTGAAAGTGGCGAAGACCCTGCCGATGCTGATTTAATGGAAGTCGCCAGCGCACTGCTTTATGTTGAATCCTCACTGGATCATTTAAAAGAAACCAAGCAAACACATACTGAAACTGATGCGCCGGATCTTACGGTCAACGACGATACAGATTCTCCCGAAGTATTGTTGCCTCATACTGAACAAGTACAAATAACCAATCTGGTCATTAAAGAAGCCAAATCCGTACTTGCTGATGTTAAAGAAGGTTTCAATACTTTTGCGGTTGAGCCTAACCAGTTTGATGTGATTGCCGACGTTCCTGCAAAGCTCGCACAAATTCAGGGCGCGTTGGTGGTAATGAATTTTGAGCGTGCGGCAAAATTATTGGGTGCCGCCAATGCTTTTATTCGCGAAGATGTGATTTCTGCACAGGTGCATCCTGATTCTGCAAAACTCGACAATCTTGCCGATGCTATTACCAGTATCGAATATTATCTGGAAGCCATTGAGGAGGGTCGCGGCCAGCCTGAAAGTGTGCTGGCGGTTGCAGAAATCAGTGTGGAACAATTAGGCCACCCTGTTGAATCCGTTTCTGCACTTATTAATGTTGAAACAGATATTGTGCCGACTGAAGACAAGCCTTCGGGTTTAGTCAGCAGTCCATCGCTTGAGTCAGAAACTGCTATAAGTGATGATCCCAATCAAACACAGGAATTGGTGGCGGACGTATCGTTTTCGGGAGTCTCTAGCGAGACAACGCAAGAGATTGTTTCCCCCGGAGAGTTTGAGTCGGGAAGTCCCTTGGCAGTGGAGGTATTGACCGAAGTCGAAGAATATCAGGAAGAAAATATCGATGAAGAAATTCTCGAAATTTTTGTGGAAGAGGCCGACGAAGTGCTTGGCACCATGACGGATTGCCTGCAGGCTTGGTGTGCCAATAACGATGATACAAAATCATTGGAAACCCTGCGCCGCTCTTATCACACTATCAAGGGTAGCGGTCGCCTGGCAGGTGCCATGGTCATGGGTGATTTTGCCTGGTCTATCGAAAGCCTGCTCAATCGGGTGCTGGACAATAAAGTTACGCCTAACCTTGGCATGTTCACCTTGCTGGATAAGGCAGAAACGGTTGTTCGTGGATTGCTGCTACACCTGAAAAAAGAAACGGATGTGCGTCCACCTGTCAAGGCTCTGGCTGCGCAAGCTGACGCCATGAGCAATGGGAGTGAGTTCAATGTTAACGACATTGTTTCCGTGGCCATACCTGCGGCAACGAGCACTGTAGGCGATACTGGTGCGATTGAAATTGAAACGGCACCACCTGTCCAGGATGAAGAGCTATCATTGCTTGATCAGGATACTGGATCTGACGAAGATTTGCTGGCAAGTCTGGATCTTTCCTCAGCAGATGAAAACCAGTCACTCGATGACTCCTTTTCTCTTGACGATGGTGCTGTTGTTTCCGAGGAGACACCTGCGGTCGATGATGCGTTAGCGCATGATGACGATGCACTTTCGTTGGAAAACTCCATTAGCGAGCTGGAAGATATCGCGCTGGAACTCACGCCTTCAGCAGAACTGGATGAGGTCTTTGCCGAAGAACCTGAAACTGCTCCGGCGCGCGAATCGGCCCTTGTTGACGTCTTTCAGAAAGAAACCGCAACGCATATTAGTGCCATTCGGGAATTCCTGTCCAATGCCGGTGGCAATGAAGCTGTAGTGGATGATGATTTGCACCGTGCCTTGCACACCCTGCATGGCAGTGCGCGGATGGCTGATGTCATATCCATTTCTGAACTCAGCGAACCTATGGATCGATTGATTCGGGCAATGCATGAGCGGGCACTCCCCCTGGATAGTGCTGGACAAAACCTACTCCATCAGATTGCCGACACTATCGAAACTATTGCGGCTGCTTTTGCTAACGCAGCTTTTATTGCACCGGATCAATCTGATTTGTTGAATCAGATCGCTGTTTTGCATGAAGCTGTTCTGGTCACCCCAGCACCCGAAACACCGAATCTGGATAATTTTGTTGCAGCGGCAGCAGCGCTTAATGATACTGATGATGAAGATGCTGAACTCATTGCTATTTTTACCGAAGAGGCCGATGAAATTCTAGCCAGTACCGATAGCTTGATGCAGCAATGGGCTACCTCCGATGATAGTGATTATGGCGCACTCACAGAATTACAGCGTGCGCTGCACACTCTGAAAGGGGGCGCGCGTTTGGCCAATATTTTTGCCATTGGTGATTTAGCGCATGATCTGGAATCCGCTCTGGAAAATATCACTGAGCAGCATTCACCTGCAACGGCAGAATTACCCGAATTGGTGCAACAAGGTCTTGACTGGTTGGTACTCGCTATTCAGCAGGTGCGCGATGGTGATATACCGGAGGATGCCAGTGAGCTACGTGCAAGAATTATCCGTCTTGCAACAGCAACGACAACCGAAGCTGGGGAAAGTAAATCAATTCCAGAAAGTAGTGACACGCTTATTATTGATGAGCCTGTGATTGATACATTTGATGTTGATGAAACAGTTGTCAATGATATCGGTGACGATGATTTATCGCCTGAAGAAGAAAGCATCGATGAATTAATTATTTCTACCGATGACACGACCCCAGAAAAGTTGCCCGAAAATGCTTTTGAAGAGTTGATTGACGAAGCAGTTGATTTAAATATTGTCAGCACCGAACCGGAAATGGTTTCTATAGCAGATGTGGATTACGACCCAGATTTGCTCGAAGTGTTTCTTGAAGAGGCTGATGAGCTACAGGAAAGTACGGAAAATACTTTACAGAAATGGGCCACGCAACACGACCAGCTTGACCATGTTGCCGAGCTACAACGTTTGTTGCACACCCTCAAAGGTGGCGCACGCATGGCCAACGTACTGGCGGTGGGTGATCTCGCTCATGCTATGGAATCTCTGCTGGAACGTATTGCCGATGGGCGTATTGAGCCTCTAGCCACACATATTGATGTGATTCAGTCCTGCCATGACTGGCTGATCACGGGCTTGGAAGCTGCACGTAAACTACAACCCATTTCCACACCTGCCGATCTGCTCACGCAGCTTGATGTTGCTATTAGTGGCAAGGCTTTTGAAGCCTCGGTCACTACTGAAACACCCCCGGCTGTTGAAGCAAAAACGGAAACAATAAAAGTTGATTTACACGAATCTCCCGCAACACCAGCGACTATTGCGGAAGAAATGGAAGAGCTGACTGAAAATATTTCACTTGATCAGGTCGGCAAGACCGAAGTTACGAAAAAAGCGGCCACAAGCGATGAGCAGGTACGTGTACGAGCAGACTTGCTGAACAATCTGGTTAACTATTCGGGTGAAATCAATATTTATAATTCTCGCATCACCCAGCAACTGGGAGCCTCGCGCTTTAACCTTGCAGAATTGGATCAGACGGTGCTGCGTTTGCGGGAGCAGCTGCGTAAATTTGAAATTGAAACAGAAACCCAGATCATGTACCGGCATGAAGCCACCTCTTCTGATACGGAAGATTTTGATCCATTGGAAATGGACCGTTTCTCCACCATGCAACAGCTTTCCCGGGGTATGGTGGAAAGTCTTGGAGATTTAACCAGCATTCAGGCGTTGCTGGACAATTTGTCCAGTGAAACGGATGTGTTGTTGCTGCAACAACAACGTGTCACCAGTGAACTGCAAGAAGGTTTGATGCATACCCGCATGATTTCTTTCTCCAGTGTGTTGCCGCGTTTGCGTCGTATCATGCGTCAGACGTGTAAAGAGATTGGTAAAGATGCGGACTTGCAGGTGACGGGTGGTGAAGGTGAGATTGATCGCACTCAACTCAATCGTATCGTACCCGCACTGGAGCATATTCTGCGTAATGCTATCGGCCATGGTTTGGAAATGCCGGATGATCGTGCCAAAGCTGGCAAGTCTGCCAAAGGCAATGTGCATATTGCCTTTACACATGAGGGTTCCGAAGTCGTGCTGGCCATTTCGGATGATGGTGCTGGTATTAATCTTGCGGCATTGCGCAAAAAAGCGATTGAAAAAGGCCGTATGTTGGCCGATGCCAATTTAAGCGATTCTGAAATCATGAAGTTCATTCTCGAACCCGGTTTCAGTACTGCCGAAGAAGTTACTCAGGTTTCCGGTCGTGGCGTTGGCCTGGACGTGGTCAATACTGAAGTCAAACAGTTGGGCGGTACTTTGCATATTGATTCTGAGGCGGGTAAGAACACTACGTTTACCCTGCGTCTGCCGCTTACCGTATTGGTCAATCAGGCTTTGATGGTGCAAGTAGCCGATGCAACCTATGCCATTCAATTGCCTAACATTGAACATGTCGTGCGTGCTGGCAGTGACGAATTGATGCCATTGATTGCCAATGAAAAAACTTATTTTGAATATGCTGGGCAAAGATACCAGTATCTGAATCTTGGCATGGTATTACAGGGGACACCACCACAACTGCCCGCAAAACGCCAACGAGTACCGTTAATGTTGATTCGTGTTGCCGAGCATCGTATTGCTCTGCATGTCGATAATTTGTTGGGACGGCAGGAAATCGTGATTAAATCTGTGGGGCCACAATTGAGCACCGTTAGTGTATTGTCCGGCGCGACTATTTTGCCCGATGGACAAGTCGCATTGATTCTCGATATTGGTAATCTAGTACGTTCCGCTCTGGCACAACAACATGGTCAGGTTGTGCCGTTAATGCCCAGTATTGAAGAAGCGGCAGCAGCAGAAAAACAGATGCCGACAGTGATGATTGTCGATGATTCCATTACCGTGCGCAAAGTTACCGAGCGCTTGTTGAAGCGCTATAACTACAACATTATTACCGCCAAAGATGGTGTTGATGCGCTCACGGTGATGCTGGAGCAAACTCCCGACATCATGTTGCTGGATGTTGAAATGCCTCGCATGGATGGTTATGAACTCGCCACTACCATGCGTAACGATGAGCGCTTAAAAACAATCCCCATTATCATGATTACCTCTCGTACGGGCGACAAGCATCGTCAGCGTGCCTTTAATATCGGTGTTGACCAATACATGGGCAAGCCATATCAGGAGCAGGAACTCATCGAAAATATTCAAATTCTTATTGACGTTAAGCAGCATTAAGAGCACTTTATTTCAATGTCTGACGCTATGAATCACTTAGCCACCCGGGTTGCGATTCTTGCCACTTCGGAAAAAACACAACAACGGCTTACATCGTTACTGAAAGATGCGGGCTTGAATGTTGTTGCACATGAATTGCCCGGCGATGGGTTTTTGGCTCAACTGGAGAATGCGTCACCGGATGTATTACTGGTCGATTTGAGTGAAGAAAATGGTGCCGAAACCGATATCATAGACACCCTGCTTGACTACGATGCATTGCCTATTTTTTTTAATGATAGCAGCCCCGCCGGCGGTGGAACCAATGCGTTGTGGGCCAAAAAACTTGCACGTAAATTATCAGATATCGCTACACATCATGAACCTGTAATTGAGTCTGTTGGAAAAGCGGATGCAATAGCAACAACACCGGATACCCTACAAACGCATAAACCGACTGCCATTATCGATGTAACGGATGCTAAAGCAGTGAGCATTGAGCCGGTCAACGAAGCATCAACTGCTCCTGACGCAGCTACTCCCATTGAAAAACCCAAGGATGCGGCTGTCAACATTTGGGTGCTCGGCGCTTCGTTAGGTGGACCACAGGCGGTACGCCAGTTTCTTGCAGCGGTTGAAGAAAATTTACCCGTCGCATTTATTCTGGCCCAGCATATTGGCGCTAATCATATTTCCCTGTTGGCAGAGCAGCTCAACCGCGTCACACCTTTTGTTGTTTTAGCTGGTCGGGCTGGACACCTGATCCGACATCATGAAGTGATTCTTACACCGGCTGATAAAGATATAAAAATTACCGAAGATGGTTATCTTTCTCTTGTGCCCGCAATGGAAAATGCTATTTACTCCCCCAGCATTGACAATGTTATGGGTGCGGTGGCCAGCCACTATAGCAATATGGCGGGTACCATTGTGTTTAGCGGGATGGGTGATGATGGTGCTCGTGGCTGTGAGGCGATGGCACGACATGGTGGTATTGTCTGGGCACAGGATGTCGATAGCTGCGTGATCAGCAGCATGCCAGACCAGGCACGCAAAACCAATACGGTAACTTTTAGTGCCAACCCACAAGCACTGGCGGAAAGGCTTTGCCAGTATTATCGTGATTAACCGATTCAAATTTTTTAGCGACCAGAGAATAAGAGCATGACGCAGACAGATGAAAAAAGCAGTGTTATTCGTGCCCAGCTGATTCCGCTTTCGAACATGACCATAGTATTACCGAATACCTGTATTGCCGAAGTTATCAGCCTGGGTGAATTGAATCCGGTAAAAAAGACACCCAGATGGTTTTTGGGCATGATGAATTGGCGTGGTGTGCGTATTCCGGTCATTTCCTTTGAAGCAGCCAATAATATTGCCAGCAATATGCCAATGCACAATGTACGTGCCACAATACTCAACGGCATTAGTGGCAATGATAAATTGCCTTTTTACGGCATGGTGTCGCAGGGTATTCCCAGGCTTACAAGGCTGGATAAATCCGCTATCAGTGTGATCGAAACACCTGAACAAAAACTTCCGCTGGTCAGCGAGCAAGCTCAGCTTGTTGATGCTACAGTGGTCATTCCTGATCTCTATAAAGTTGAAGCATTACTGTCAACAGAGATCAGAAAAATAAAATAATATTTCAATATCTGCGTACTGTAGCAAGGTCTGTTTATTGTTCTGAATTAATCAATTGAGCATGCCGTTTTTTGGCATTGCTAAAACAAATCGGCATTGACCCACATATGTACACCAATGCTGGCGATATAGCCCAGGGCGATTACTGGTGCCCATTTGAGGTGGGAAAAAAAGGTGTATTGGCCGCGTGCCTGGCCCATCAAGGCCACCCCGGCGGCTGAACCGATGGACAGTAAGCTGCCGCCGACGCCAGCAGTCAAGGTCACCAGCAGCCACTGGCCAGTGGACATGTCTGGATTCATGGTGAGTACAGCAAACATCACCGGGATATTATCGATGATGGCCGATAATACACCCACGGCAATATTGGCATTGGTTGCACCCCACTGGGTGTACATCACTTCCGAGGTGAGCGACAGATAGCCGATGAACCCCAGCCCACCCACGCATAACACCACGCCGTAAAAAAATAACAAAGTGTCCCACTCGGCGCGCGCTACTTTGTTGAAGACATCGAAAGGCACCACTTCTCCCATGTGGCTATTACTGTTGTTGCTCTCATCAAAATGCGCAGTTTTTTTCAGAAAATAACCAAATAGTTGTAGATAGCTCAGGCCAGTGAGCATGCCGATCACCGGTGGAAGATGTAGAAAGTTATGGAAGCTGACGGCGGTGGCGATGGTCAGCAGGAACAAGCCGATGATGCGTCGCGCACCACGTTTCATGGATACCATTTCATTGCTGGCGGTGGGTTGTTCAACAGGAATGGCAAAATGCATGATGGCTGCTGGCAGCATGAAGTTGACCATAGAGGGTAAAAATAGTGCGAAGAAGCCCCAAAATTCCACCATGCCTTTTTGCCACACCATCAGGGTTGTGATGTCGCCGAAAGGGCTGAAAGCGCCACCGGCATTGGCAGCAACAACAATGTTAATGCAGGCAATGCTGACGAAGCGGGTATTGTCGCCGCCCACCGCCAGTACCACGGCACACATTAGTAGAGCGGTGGTGAGATTGTCCGCCACGGGTGAAATAAAGAAAGCAAGGGTGCCGGTGAGCCAGAACAACTGGCGGAAACTGAAGCCCTTGCGAATCAGCCAGGAACGCAGGGCGTCGAACACCCGACGTTCTTCCATGGTGTTGACGTAGGTCATGGCGACCAGCAGGAACAACATCAACTCGGCGTATTCCAGCAGGTTATAACGTACTGCTGCTTCAGCCTCGTGGGTCATGCCATTGCTGACGTAAACGGCGGCAATCATCGCCCAGATAATGCCGGCGGCGAGGACCACGGGTTTGGATTTGCGTAGTTGGGTGAATTCTTCGGCCATCACAAACAGGTAAGCCAACACAAAAATAGCGATGGCGATATAACCTACAGGGTGCTTGGTCAAATCCAGTGTTTCACCACCTGGCGTGGAGGCTGTTGCGAGTTCTGGCAACATAATGATCACGATTACCAGCAGAAATTTGCTCACAAACAAGATTCCTTTTTCCGCGCTCTATACCCATAGCGATTCAGATTTCGGCCTTCATTGCATGCCCTCTTCATTCCATGGCTTCGTTGAAACTCCTCACAATAGACTGGCTATTATTCGTCATTTCGCCTTGCCACGAAATAAATATGACGCACATTGAGACCTAAATCCCAAACGCTATGGGTATATTACCTGTCAATTGATAGCGTTACATATTCCTAGAAAATGATATTCATCATCACCATCATTACTACCAGGAAAAGAATCGTCATGATGCCACCCGCTTTCATGAAATCGGATACCCGATAACCGGCTGGTCCCATGATCAGTGCATTCACCTGATGGGTGGGAATCAGGAACGAGTTAGATGTGGCAATGGCGACGGTAAGTGCAAACACTGCCGGGTCTGCGCCTGCGCCAATGGCAATGTTCACCGCCAATGGTACCAGCAACACGGTGGCTCCCACGTTGGACATGACTAACGTAAAGAAGGTGGCCAACAAGGCTACTGCGCCCTGAATCACCCAGACGGGCATGTCACCCAACACGGACAGAGTTTGTTCAGCGATCCACCTGGCAGTTCCCGTCGTTTCCACCGCCAGTCCCAACGGGATTAAACTGGCGAGCAGGAACACCGTCTTCCATGATACTGCGGTATATGCCTCTTCGATTTTTAACACGCCGGAAAGGATCATACCGATGGCACCAGTGAGCAGTGCGATGGATAAACGCAGATCTGTGAACAACACCAGTCCTAACGCCAGAGCGAAGAAAAACAGTGCCACCCCTACCTTGTTTGGGCGTATTTCTTCGTGTGGGTATTCGGTGGTCACCAACACAAAATCTTTGTTGTGACGCAAACGTGCAAATGCGTCCCAGGTGGTATGTACCACCAATGTATCGCCTGCCTGTAGTGGCAGGTCACGGATACCTTCGCCCTCACGCAGGGTTTTGCCGTTGCGATGCAGGGCCACCATGGCGATGCCATAGGTTTTTCGCATCCATACATCACGCGCGCTTTTGCCGATAAGACCCGAGCCGGGTGGGATAACCACTTCACCGATGCCGGCTTTACTGGCGGCAAGGGATTCGGAAAATGTTAGCAGATCACTGTGCAGATTCAGGTTGTATTTTTCCACGAAGGCATTGAGATTTTCCGGCGAGGCAAGAATACCCAGCACGCTGTTGGCCTCAATGCCGACATCGCGTGCCAGTCCACCGGGGCCGATTCGCAGATTATCGGCACCGCGTTGCGAGGCGATAACACGGATTTTACAGGCATGCTCCACATCATCGAGCATGTGTCCCACTAGCGGGCTTTCTGGCGGTACAGAGACTTCAAACAGCGCATAATCCAGGCCGTAGATATTTTGAAAATAGGCCATGGTGCTGGTGGCTGAGCCGACATCCTGTTTTTCGGTGACCGGCAGTACAAAACGTCCGGCTAACATGAAATAGACAATGCCGGTGACCAGCAGTGCCAAGCCGATGGGGGTCACTGAAAATAATGACCAGGTTTCCATTTGCTGTGTGGCAGGCAGAGCGGTGTTGGAGGTGAGGATCAGATCATTGAGCAAAATCAATGGACTGGAGCCCACCATGGTGACGGTACCTCCAAGAATGGCGCAAAAGCCCATGGGCATCAGCAGGCGTGACATGGGCAGACCGGAGCGCGCTGAAATGCGCGATACCACGGGCAGGAAAAGTGCTGCTGCACCAACGTTTTGCATAAACGAGGAAATCATCCCTACAGTGCTGGAAATAATGGGAATAATGCGTTTTTCACTGCTGCCACCGACTTTGAGAATAAAGGCGGCCACTTGGCCCATCAATCCGGTTTTATCCAAACCGGCACCGAGAATCATCACTGCAATAATGGACATCACTGCGTTGCTGGAAAAACCATTGAACAGATATTGGGTATCCACCAGCCCTTCATCCAATCCCATTAACGGTGCCAGCAGGGTGGTCAGTCCAAGGATCACCATAATGCTCACTGCGGCGACATCGACTCCTACAATTTCAAAAGCAAACAGGTAAATAGTCAGTAGTAGAATAGCGGTGACCCAGGCTATCTCGATACTCGGCACTACGCTGGCCAGATACAGGCCAAGCAGGGCAAATAGCGCGGCGGCAACAAGCCGTTTTAGTAAAGCAGGGTTAAACGTCGGTTTGTCGGAATCGCTCACCGGGTTTCTTCTCCAGAAATCAGCGTAGTGGATGGTTTAACCTAAATTAATCAGTTGAGTCGTAGCGAGAGCGGCTAAGGTGCTCAAGATCAATGACTTTTTCGGTTATTTTGAATGAAGGCGTATCACCCATACGGCGAGTTCAAAATATTCGAAAAAGTCCTTTAGATTGAGTGTGTTAGACGTTCGCAGTAGGCTTAACTGATTAATTTAGGTTTAATAACGGTACTTTTTTACAGGCCACGATACCTTTCCTCATATCTCCCTTATGCATGGAACAGGGCTTGAAAAAAACTAAATTATAATACACTGATTTAAATCTGCTCCCCAATTGAAGCCACGAATGGGGGAATTAACCAAGACAATGAAACACATGCATTACATCCGCTTAAAGAGTAAGTCCCAGACACCATGGCCGAGGCGTTGGCCGCGTTGTTCAAATTTGGTTAGTGGACGCCAGTCCGGACGGGGTGAATATTCGCCAATATTTGCACAATTTTGATAATCAGGTGCAGCAGTAAGTACGCTCATCATTTGTCGGGCATAGTGTTGCCAGTCAGTGGCCAGATGAAATACGCCACCGGGCCGGAGTTTTGTTGCGATGAGTGCTGCGAATTCCGGGCTGACAATGCGCCGTTTGTGGTGGCGTCGTTTATGCCAGGGGTCGGGGAAAAACAGTTGCACCCGGTCGAGGCAGGCATTGGGCAGGCG
>VAPK010739173.1_pt1 | contig 16776 bp, 14 predicted proteins | sample 3395031 | NCBI WGS metagenome assembly VAPK01 (sample SAMN08290443, study PRJNA428436) | hydrothermal vent metagenome | isolation source: Deep-sea hydrothermal vent chimney 1 | place: Pacific Ocean: Juan De Fuca Ridge
AGTTAATGAATTAGATCGAATCGGAATTCCTCCACTCATACCAACTCCCCCATTACTTCCACCAGTTCCAAGTCCGATACCAATGCTACTATTACTTGGAGTTTCAAACTGCTCTGACCAAATATTTACGTAAACATCAGGATCATTCGACTTTTTAAAACCTTTTAAGAGCATAGCACTTTCCAATTGCTTAAGCACCCTATCTCTATCTAATTGACTCATTTTTAATTGAATATCTGGATAAATAGCAAATGTTTTATACAAATCAAAATTTGCGTCTTTATCATAGTCATAAACTATTTTAGGAGTAGCGCATGAAAATATTAATAATAGCACTAGTACTAAAATCAAATGCAGGAAATATATTTTTTTCATCTTTTCTAACAATTTACGTTCATTTAAAAGTATTTTACACACCAAGCAATCATTTTTAAATATAATATAATTTTTAAAATTATAATATACACTTACCTGCTTATTCATTCTTTATTATATAATTCATCTTTTTCTATTTTATAGTACCTGCTTAAAATTGTCATTTTTTATGAAATGAAATCATTGTGTCGTAATAAATGAACAGGTAATTCATTAAATTTTACATGATTAAACAATAAGTAATACTTTTGCAACATCTTTAATTAATTTGCATTTAATTATTAATTTACCATTAATTAATTCATAAAAATACATAATATGTAGCATAGAATACAATAGTTACATGCTTATATAAAAAAAACTCTATATTGCCCGACTTTAATTTTTTAAAAATTATTTAAACTCAAATTTAAAAAACAATTATTTATGAAAACAAAAATTTTTTCATTATTGATTATGCTATTATTATCTGTACCGATAATAGCTCAAAATTATCAAGTTAGTGGTACGGTTACAGATTCAGACAATCAGGCATTGCCAGGTGTATCTATCTCTGTAAAGAATGCAACCGGAGGTACTTCTACCGATTTTGACGGTAAGTACACCTTACAAGTAAACAATGGAGATGTATTAATATTTACTTCTGTTGGTTTTGAAACTCAGGAAGTAACGATGGACGGCCTAACAACTGTTAATGTCGTGATGGTATCTGGAGTTTCTCTTGACGAAGTAGTTGTAATTGGTTCAAGAAACCCAAATAGAACAGCTACAGAAACTGCTGTTCCGGTAGATGTTATTGACATACAAGAGTTGATAACCCAAGGAGCTCAAACTAGTTTAAATCAAATTTTAACTTATGTTGCTCCTTCCTTTACTTCAAACACCCAAACAATTTCTGATGGTACCGACCATATTGATCCTGCTTCATTAAGAGGATTAGGTCCAGATCAGGTATTGGTATTGGTAAATGGTAAAAGAAGACACACATCATCATTAGTAAACGTTAATGGTACATTTGGTAGAGGATCTGTAGGTACAGATTTAAATGCTATACCTACTGCAGCTATTGCAAGAGTTGAAGTACTTCGTGATGGTGCCGCTGCACAATATGGTTCTGATGCAATTGCAGGTGTAATCAATATTGTAATGAAAAAAAGTGAAACACTTACTGTAAGTGCCGATACTGGGGCTTATTTTTCAAGTAAATCTGGTGGATTCAATCAAGGAGGAACAGATGGTGAAGCGGTTAATCTATCCATTAATTATGGTATTCCTTTAGGTGATAAAGGCGGATTTATGAACTTTACGGGAATGTATGATTCAAGAAATCCTACCAACCGTATGATCGAGTGGGAAGATGATATTTTTAACTCATATAATTCTATTGAAAGGGTAGCCAATGATAATGGATTTAATTTATTGGATCTACAAACCGATTTTGATGCAATACAATTCTTCGCTCAAAATGCAGGTTTACCTTCTGATGTATTAACAGATGTAAATAATGCACAAAATATTTCTGATTTACAAGCGACATTATCAACCGATAACACAGATGCTGAATTATCGGCAAGAGGGCTTCAGGCTCATGATTTTAATATGCGAGTAGGTCAATCAAAGCTACGTAGTGGTAAATTTTTCTTTAACGGAGAAGTCCCTGTATCTGAAAACGGTGTTTTGTATGCTTTTGGTGGTATGAGTATTAGAAATGGTAATGCAGCAGGTTTTTATAGATTGCCAAGTCAGGCACGCGCTTTCACACCAGTTTATATCAATGGTTTTTTACCTGAAATTAATTCAACTATTCTTGATAAATCAATTTCTGCCGGTATCAAAAGTATGATCGGTGAGTGGAATATAGATTTTAGTAATACCTGGGGGCAAAACAGTTTTGACTATGATATTGGAAATACTTCTAATGCAACCATGCAATTTGCAACACCTACCGAATTTTATGCAGGTGGATTTGCCTTTACACAAAACACGACCAATTTTGACATGAGTCGTTTCTTTGAAGATACCATGTCTGGTTTAAACGTTGCCTTTGGAGCAGAATACAGAGTAGAAAGATACGAGATCTTTGCAGGTGAATTAGGTTCGTATGCCAAATTTGATACCGATGGAAATGTATTGGATCAGAGCGATCCACTTAATAGTATTCCTGTTGTAGACTTTTTTGGAGATGCCAGACCGGGAGGATCACAAGTGTTCCCTGGTTTTAACCCTTCTAATCAATTGAACCAAACAAGAAACAGTATAGCTGCCTATTTAGACTTGGAAGCTGATATTACAGATAACTTCTTGGTTAGCGGTGCATTGCGTTTTGAAGATTATAGTGATTTTGGAAGTACCTTAAACTTTAAATTGGCTACTCGTTTAAAATTAGGTGATGATTTTGCTGTAAGAGGTTCTGCTAATACAGGATTTAGAGCTCCATCTCTTCATCAATTGAATTTTAACAGTACTTCTACCATATTTGTAGACGGTATTCCAACAGAAGTGGGTACTTTTTCTAACGATAGTAGAGCTGCCCAATTATTGGGTATACCTCAATTAAAAGAAGAAACTTCAAAAAGTGCCAGTATTGGTTTTACAGGTAAATTACCTGCTTTAAATATAAATTTCACTGTTGATGGTTACTTTATTAGAATTGATGACAGAGTTGTTTATACTGGTCAGTTCAAACCTACCAATGACGGAAGCCCGGCAGATGAATTATTAAAACAATTATTGGCACAGGCTAATGCAGGTTCTGCAACTTTCTTTGCCAACGCAATTGACACCGAGAGTATGGGTGTTGATTTAGTTGTTACTCACAAAGCGAATTTCAGCAATAGTAATTTAAGAACAGATTTTGCCTTGACTGTAGGTAAAACCAATCAAGTAGGTGATATTAAAGCATCAAAAATTCTAGAAGATGCAGGTCTAGTAGATACTTATTTTGACGAAACAAGTAGAATCTATTTAGAAGAAGCTGTTCCTAGAACAAAAATGAATTTAACCTTTAATTATAATATTAGTGATTTTAATATCATGTTAAGAGGTGTTTATTTTGGTAAAGTTACTGAAGCAACAAATAACCTTGCCAATCAACAAGAGTTTGGTGGTAAAATGATTACAGATCTTTCATTTAGTTATTTACACCATAACAAATTGCGTTTTACTGTAGGTTCAAGTAATATTTTTGATACTTACCCAGATAAAAACATCGACGCTAACAGAAGTAGTGGTCGTTTTGAATATTCAAGACGTTCTCAACAATTTGGTGCAGGTGGTAGATATATGTTTGCAAGAGTTACTTTAACTCTAAAATAAGAGACACTTATTTTTATTTCATAGGCCTCCATTTGGAGGCCTTTTTTATGAAATTGGTTAAAAACTTCCTATTGATAATTTATTTTAATAATTTTGTACGCAATGGATGATTTCTCTCCGGTAAGAAGGAATGGTGTTTTTTTAAATATATCATTAATAGCTTAGTTAATGATATTAAATTCATTTTTCTATGATAGTAAAAGATCAAAATTCGACAAGAGCAATTAATCTAGAAAATAATTATGGGGCGCATAACTACCATCCTCTACCAGTAGTATTAAATAAAGGAGAAGGCGTATATGTTTGGGATGTTGAAGGGAAGAGATATTATGATTTTCTTTCAGCTTATTCTGCTGTAAATCAAGGTCATTGTCATCCTAAAATAATCAACTCCTTAAAAGAACAAGCTGATAAATTAACCCTTACTTCACGCGCTTTTTATAATGATAAATTGGGTGAATATGAAAAATTTATTACCCAATATTTTGGATTTGACAAAGTGCTGCCAATGAATACTGGTGCTGAAGCTGTTGAAACTGCAATTAAATTATGCCGTAAATATGCTTATGAAAAGAAAGGAATCCCAGAAGAAAAAGCGCAAATCATAGTTTGTGAAAATAATTTTCACGGTAGAACAACAACCATTATTTCATTTTCAAATGATGAAGATGCCAGAAAAAATTTCGGTCCATATACTCCAGGTTTTATTAAAATTCCTTATGACGATATAAATGCCCTGGAAAACACCATTAAAAACACAAAAAATATAGCAGGTTTTTTGGTGGAACCCATACAGGGAGAAGCAGGTGTTTATGTTCCGCATGAAGGTTATTTATCAAAAGCCAAAGAATTATGCAAACAAAATAATATTCTTTTTATTGCAGATGAAGTGCAAACCGGAATTGCAAGAACAGGTAAATTATTGGCTGTTGATCATGAAAATGTAGTGCCTGATATATTAATTTTAGGTAAAGCCCTTTCGGGAGGTGTCTATCCGGTTTCTGCTGTTTTAGCCAACAATGATATTATGGAGGTCATCAAACCCGGCCAACATGGTTCAACCTTTGGTGGAAATCCTTTAGCTGCAGCTGTAGCCATTGCTGCTTTAGAAGTGGTTGAAGAAGAGAATTTAGCCAAAAATGCCGATAATTTAGGAAAACTATTCCGACAGGAATTACAAAAATTTGCAAAAACAAACGAGTTGATTCACTTAGTAAGAGGCAAGGGATTGCTCAATGCAATACTTATTAATGATTCGGAAGAAAGTTCTACAGCATGGGAAATTTGCTTAAAATTAAGGGATAACGGTTTGCTAGCAAAACCTACTCATGGCAACATCATAAGGTTTGCTCCTCCTCTAGTTATGAATGAAGAACAACTGATGGATTGTATTGACATTATAAAGAAAACAATTTCAGAATTTGAAAAATAAAAAATTTACATTTTTAATTGAGTGGATTTTGGTATTGGGTAGCTTGTAAAATAGCTTTTAGCAATTAACTTTTGGTATTTGGTATTTGGTAGTATAATTAAGTGTTAAGTGTTAAGTGTTAAAGTTAGTAAAAAAATGAATTTCTCAATACTAAATACTCAATACTAATTTCTTTTTTCTCTTCTCTCTTTTCGTCTAAAGTCTTAATAAATCTCTTCCTACTTCTAATATCCCTCCGTTAAGTGCTTCAACTTAACCTTGTCTTCTAGTTTAATTTTCTTTCCACTAAGAGTGATATAACCTTCCTTTTTAAATTCTGAAAGTAAGCGTATTGTAGATTCTGTAGCTGTGCCAATAGCATTTGCTATTTCTTCTCTGGTTAAGGTTACCGAAATAAATCCATCATTATCAATACCAAATATTTTTTCAAAAAATAAGAGGGATTCTGCCAATCTCTCTCTTACATTCTTTTGTGCCATATTTGCAATAGAAGCATTAGCTTCATCCAGATCATCTGCTAATGACTTTGTAATTTCCATAGAGAAATCTGAGTTCTTTTTAAACAATTCAATGATTTCATTTTTCGGAATAAAACAAACATCCATTTCTTCTAAAGCTGTTACGGTTAAATGAGCAACCGAATTACTTATAACCGATCTGTGACCTACTAGCTCTCCTTTTTTTATAAATCGAACAATTTGTTCTTTACCATTTGGTGCTAGTTTTGTTAACTTACATTTTCCATTACGCAAACAATAAACACCTTTTAAAGAAGCACCTTCACTAAAAATTACTTCACCTCGCTTAATATGTAGAGTAGTCTTGTTTCTTGAAATATTCAATAATTCATCTGAACTTACTGAACTTAAAGAATTTAAATCTCTAATAACACATTTTTCACACTGGGATTTCATATGGTTTTATTTCTTGTTTGTAAATTTATACAAATTATAAGATTTATCACTTTTAAAAGTAAAATATTTATATGAAATTTGTCAACCTTTATTAAAAGTTAAATGACAAAAGAAAAGTGTTTCCATTGTGGTGCAGATTGTGATGATGGTACCTTTGAAAGTGATGATAAATTATTTTGTTGCAACGGTTGCAAAACAGTTTATGAAATATTAAATCAGAATGAGCTTACTTGTTATTACGATCTTCAAAATTCACCCGGTACTATTCCAAAAGAAATACAAGGGAAATATGATTATTTAGACAATCCCGATATTTCATCAAAAATTATTGAATTTACTGATGGTGAAACTTCAGTTGTGAACTTTTTGATTCCCAGTATACATTGTAGTTCTTGCATTTGGGTTTTAGAAAATTTGCATAAACTCAACCCTGGAGTAAAATTGTCAATGGTCAATTTTCCTAAAAAAGAAGTTAGAATTACTTATAAAAATGAACAAATTTCGATAAGAGCACTGGTTGAATTGATTACATCAATCGGTTATGAGCCATATATCAGTCTGGATAATGTTGAGCTTTCGAAAAAAAAGATAAACAGAAAATTAATTTATCAGGTTGCCATTGCGGGTTTTGCTTTTGGTAATATTATGATGTTGTCTTTTCCGGAATATTTTCAAATGGAAGAATATTGGCTAAATAGATACAAAACATTTTTTAGGGGATTGATGTTTTTACTATCACTTCCAGCTGTCTTTTACTCGGCCAAAGATTATTTTGTCTCAGCTTATAAGGGTTTAAAACATAATATCTTGAATATTGATGTCCCTATTTCATTGGGTATTTTGGTTTTATTTTTAAGAAGCACCTATGAAATCATTTCCCAAACGGGTCCCGGGTATTTTGATAGTTTAACAGGCTTGATCTTCTTTTTACTTCTAGGTAAAGTATTTCAACAAAAAACTTACAGTTTTTTATCTTTTGAACGTGATTACAAATCTTATTTTCCAATTGCGATTACAAAAATTTCTAATAAGGTTCATATAAATATTGCAATTCATGAAATTAAAAGGGGAGATCGCCTTTTGATTAGAAATGAAGAAATAATTCCGGTAGATGGTATTTTACTTAACGGAAATGCTTTGATCGATTATAGTTTTGTTACAGGAGAATCGATTCCGGTTAACAAAATATCTGGTGATAAAATTTTTGCAGGTGGTAAACAAACTAATGGTGCAATAGAAATGGAAGTATTACAAACTGTAAAACAAAGCTTATTGACCCAACTGTGGAGCAATGATATATTTCAAAAAAAGGGTACCAAAAATATAAAAACCTTAACCGATTCAATAAGTAAATATTTTACACTAGTAATTCTGGGAATTGCAATAATTGCTGGAATCTATTGGTTCTTTACAGATAAAAGTATGGCGTTTCAAGTTGTTTCTGCGATATTAATCATTGCTTGTCCTTGTGCCCTGGCTCTTTCTGCTCCGTTCGCTCTTGGTAATATGATTAGAATTTTTGGTAAAGAAAAGTTCTATTTAAAGAACACTCATGTAATTGAAGCTATCACTAAAATAGACACAATTGTTTTTGACAAAACAGGAACAATTACCAGTAATAAAAACTCTGATATTCAATATATTGGAGATGAAATATCAAAAAAGAATCTTATCAAAATAAAGTCAGTTCTAAGAGCTTCTAACCATCCGCTAAGCCGTACACTATACGAATCTTTAAAATTTGATGAAGAAAAGGATATTGATAATTTCAAAGAAGATTTGGGAAAAGGGCTAAGTGGAATAATAGACCAAACCAAAATTAAATTGGGCTCAGCAACTTATGTTGGTTGCAACGACAACTTTAAAAACCAAACAAGTATTTATATTAAAATTAATGATGATATCAAGGGTAAATATATTTTTCAAAATAAATATAGGATTGGTCTAAACAGTGTGTTCAACACCTTAAAAAAGCATTTCAGAATTTCTGTTTTATCGGGAGATAACGAAGGAGAAAAAGAAAATATCCTAAATATTTTGCCAAGCGACTCTCATATTTTATTCAATCAAAAACCTAACGATAAATTAAATTTCATAAAAAAAGATCAAGAAAACAACCATAAGGTGATGATGTTCGGAGATGGATTAAATGATGCAGGAGCATTAGCCCAAAGTAATGTTGGAATAGCAGTTTCAGAAAATATAAATGTTTTTTCACCGGCTTGTGATGCCATTTTAGATGCAGATAATTTTAAGCGAATTCCTTTATTTATCAAGCTTTCGAAAAAGACTATTGGTATAATTAAAATAAGTTTTATTATTTCTTTTCTCTATAATATTATAGGTATGTATTTTGCCGTTACCGGAAGTCTTTCACCAATCATTGCTGCCATATTAATGCCAATAAGCTCTATTTCTGTAGTAGTTTTTGTAACAATAAGCACAAATATTTTAGCTAAAAAAATACTATCTTAGCATTTGTTAATTAAATGTTAATACTTTTGAGTAAAACATGATAAATGTCATATTTGTTCAAATCAACATTTCTTTAATTTGTTCAAACTAAAAAATCATAAATGAATATCATCTTCATGCTTATTATTGCAAGTCTGTTTATAGCAATCATTTTTTTTATATTGTTTGTAAAGTCTGTTAAAGCGGGTCAATATGATGATGTTTATACGCCATCGGTGAGAATGTTGTTTGATGATGAATTGGTAGATGAAGACAAAACAGAAAAAAACGAATAATCATATTTTAATTTTTTTTAACTAACCCAACTATTCAAATGGAAAAAGAACAATTTTATTACGATAACAAAATTGTAAAACTGTTTTTTACAGCTACAATTTTGTGGGGTATTGTAGGGATGCTTGTAGGTGTATTAGTAGCATTTTTATTCATGTTTCCTAATTATCTTGGAAATTTACCCTGGTTGAGTTTTGGTAGATTAAGACCTTTACACACAAATGCTGTGATTTTTGCTTTTGTTGGAAATGGTTTTTTTGCAGGTATGTATTATTCTATGCAACGTTTATTAAAAACCAGAATGTTTAGTGACACCTTGGGTAAAATTCATTTTTGGGGCTGGCAACTTATTATTGTGGCAGCTGCAATTACTTTACCTCTTGGATTAACCTCTTCAAAAGAATATGCAGAGTTAGAATGGCCAATAGATATTGCAATTACTATTATATGGGTTATAATGGGTATCAACATGATTGGAACGCTCATAAAACGACGACAAAGACACATATACGTAGCCATCTGGTTTTACATCGCAACCCTGGTAACTGTGGCTGTTTTACACATTTTTAATAATTTAGAATTACCTGTATCTTCATTTAAAAGTTACTCTGTATACGCCGGAGTTCAAGATGCCTTGGTGCAATGGTGGTACGGACACAATGCTGTGGCCTTTTTCTTAACAACACCCATCTTGGGATTAATGTACTACTTTGTTCCTAAAGTGGCAAACAGGCCAGTTTATTCTTACCGTCTATCAATTATTCATTTTTGGTCATTGATATTTATTTATATCTGGGCCGGTCCACACCACTTACTATATACAGCCTTACCTGAATGGGCACAAAATTTAGGAACTGTTTTTTCCGTTATGCTTATTTTCCCATCATGGGGTGGTATGATAAATGGTTTATTAACACTTCGAGGTGCCTGGGATAAAGTAAGAGATAATCCTATTCTCAAATTCTTTGTTGTTGCCATAACTGGTTATGGTATGTCAACTTTTGAGGGTCCATTGTTATCATTTAAAAATTTAAATGCTATTGGTCACTATACAGATTGGATAGTAGGTCATGTTCATATTGGTACTTTAGCCTGGAATGGTTTTTTCCTTGCGGGAATGCTGTATTGGTTAGCAACAAAATTATGGAAAACAGATCTCTATTCTAAAAAATTAGCTAATATCCATTTTTGGATTGGAACTTTAGGGATTTTATTTTATGCCCTACCTCTTTATGTAGCAGGATTTACCCAAGCGGCTATGTGGAAACAGTTTAATCCTGATGGTACTTTAGTATATGGTAACTTTCTGGAAACCGTGACACAAATTATGCCAATGTATGCTATGCGTGCATTCGGTGGTACATTGTACTTAGTAGGTTATTTATTATTGGCCTATAATATTATAAAAACTGCAAAAGCCGGATCTACTGTTGAAGATGAATTGGCAGAAGCTGTTCCATTAAAACAAATATCAGGAGCACGATTAGCCGGAGAAGGATTCCATTCTTGGTTAGAAAGAAAAACCATTTTATTTACTGTTATTACAGTTATAGCTATTTTAATTGGAGGTGCTGTTGAAATCATACCTCTGTTAGTTGTCGATTCTAATATCCCAAAAATAACTTCGGTAAAACCCTATACACCACTCGAATTAGAAGGAAGAGATATTTATATTAGAGAAGGATGTAACAATTGCCACTCTCAAATGATTCGACCATTTAGATCGGAAGTTGAACGCTACGGTGAATATTCAAAAGCAGGTGAATTTGTTTATGATCATCCATTTTTATGGGGGTCAAAAAGAACCGGTCCAGATTTACATCGTATTGGAAAAAAATATAATGACAGCTGGCACTTCAACCATATGTTAGATCCTAGACTAACTTCTCCAGGTTCAATTATGCCGCAATATCCTTGGTTATTGCAAAATGATCTAGACATTTCTCACACCAAGAATAAGATCAATGCCATGGTTAAATTAGGAGTTCCCTATTCACAATTTGAATTAGATCAGGCTGTTTATTTGTTAAAAAACCAAGCCCATGAAATTGAAGGTAACTTACGTCAAGACCCTGAATTTGTGAAAAATTATGGAAATTCGAATATTGAAAAGAAAGAAATAGTTGCTATAATAGCTTACTTACAGAGACTAGGTACAGATATTAAAGCAGATCAAACTGCTAAAAATTAGCATATTATGTTGAAATTTATCAAACACCATCTAGACACTATATCAGGAGTAGAAATATATCCTATCATTTCGCTTTTACTTTTCTTTTTGGTATTTACAACCATGCTTATAATTGTGTTGAAAATGCCGAAGAAAAATATTGAAGAAATTAGTAATTTACCTTTAGATAACGACCTTAAAAATAACAATCATGAACAATAATAAAAACCTTTCTGCTTGGCAAAGATTTATCAGATCGATGACAAAAGCTAATGAACTTGGCAAAGAAGAAGATATCATGACAGATCATGACTATGATGGTATTAAAGAATTAGACAATGTCTTACCTCCATGGTGGTTATATGGTTTTTATATCACTATAGCCATAGGTATTTTTTATTATGTACAAGTATTTACCAATTCAGAAAAATACAGCCAGAAAGAAGAATATGCGGCAGAAGTCGAAAAAGGTAAAAAAGAAGTGGAAGCCTACAAAAAGGCCCATCCTGAACTGTTCAATACGGATGTAAAATTATTAACTGATGCTGCAAGTCTGGAAGCAGGTAAAAAAGTATTCATTACTTATTGTGTAGCTTGTCATTTAGCTGATGGCGGAGGTAGTATTGGGCCGAATCTTACGGATGATAAATGGATTTTAGGTGGTGGAATTGAAAAAATATACCATACGATTTCTGAAGGTGGAAGACCTGGAAAAGGAATGGTTGCATGGAAAAACTCGATAAAAACAAAAGAGCGTCAACAAGTCGCAAGTTATGTAATATCTCTGCAGGGTACAACACCTGCTAACCCAAAGGCACCACAAGGAGATATTACCTGGAGTAAACAGTAGATTTCATTATATACTTTCCTTAAATGAAACTACTGTGTTTTTGATTTTTTTAGTTAGTAGTAGAAAAGGCTATTTGTTATTAAATATAACAATAGCCTTTTCAAATTGAAAATTCTACAAATAAATGGAAGAAAGTAATAATTTTAGAGATTCAATAGCAACGATAAATGAAGATGGCAATAGGAATGTGATATTTCCCAAAAAGCCTAAAGGTAGGTTTACCAATTATCGCACGTATACAAGTTGGTTTTTGTTATTTTTTTTATTCGCTGCACCTTTTATTAAAATCAACGGAAACCAATTTCTTCTTTTTAATATTCTAGATAGAAAATTTAATATTTTTGGTTTACCTTTTTGGCCTCAGGATTTTTATCTGCTGGTACTCTCTATGCTGGTAGGAGTAGTATTTATTATACTCTTCACAGTAATATTCGGGAGGATATTTTGTGGTTGGATGTGTCCCCAAACCATTTTTATGGAGATGGTATTTCGCAAAGTTGAATACCTTATCGAAGGAGATAGAACCAAACAAATTAAATTGGATAAACAAAAATGGAATGCCGAGAAAATCGGTAAAAAAAGCCTAAAATGGTTTATCTTTTTTGTTATTTCGTTTGCAATTGCCAATGCGTTTCTCGCCTATTTTATTGGAGGTGATATCTTGATTACGCATGTTATAGACGGGCCCTTAAAGCATTCTGATACACTAATAAAACTTTTGGTATTTACAAGTGTTTTCTATTTTGTTTTTGCCTGGTTTAGAGAGCAGGTGTGTATAATTGCCTGTCCCTATGGCAGACTGCAAGGTGTGTTATTAGACAATAAATCTATTATTGTAGCCTACGATCATGAAAGAGGTGAAAGCAGACAAAAATTTCGTAAAAATGAAGATAGAAATACCAATGAATTAGGTGATTGTATTGATTGTAAACAATGTGTTCAAGTATGCCCAACGGGTATTGATATTAGAAATGGCACACAACTAGAGTGTATTAATTGTACTGCCTGTATTGATGCATGTGACGCAATTATGGATAATGTAGGTTTCGATCGCGGTTTAATAAGATATGCATCTGAAGATAATATTAACAAAGGTGAAAAATTTTCTTTTAATGCACGAATAATAAGTTATACCGTTGTATTAACTCTATTGTTTGCCTTTTTAGTTACCTTGTTGTTTTTAAGAAATGATATTCAGGCAAATATTTTAAGGCTTCCCGGTCAACTGTATTCAACACAAGGAGATTCAATAAGAAATGTTTATACCTATAAACTGATAAATAAAACCAATAAATCTTATGAGGATATATCTATTCGGTTAATTTCTCATAAAGGAAATATAAAAGTAATTGAAGGCGAAATTTTCCTTCCTAAAGGTAAGTTTCACGAAGGAACTCTATTTATTAAAATAGCCAAGAAAGATATACACTCGTCAAAAGAAAAACTAAAAATTGGAATTTATTCTAACGGAGCATTGATTGAAACTGACAAAACGAATTTCCCTGCTCCTATTCAAATAAAATAATTTAAAAATTTCAAAATGAAGATCAAATTTAATTGGGGTACAGGAATTTTTATTGCAATAGTGTCATTCATGGCATTTATACTAACTTTTGTATACAAATCTTTCTCAGATGAAAATGTACATCAATTGGTCTCTGAAGATTATTACAAAGACGAGTTGCATTACCAAAAAGAGATAGACAAACTAAATAACGCTGCAGGCCTGATGGAAAATATTGTATTAAGTAATTCTGATATAGGTATTACCATACAATTTCCAAAAGATAAAGATTTTAATAAAATAAAAGGAAAAGTTTATTTTCAAAGATTATCGAATGAAAAGTTAGATTTTGAAAAAGATATTGATCTAAAAAGTAGTAATATGTTAATTCCCGATTCTTTGCTTATTTCTGGCAAATGGATAGTTAAAATTGACTGGCAATACGATGATCAAGAATATTTGCTCAAAGAAAGTTGGTTTTATTAATTTTTAATTATTTAATCCATTCATTATTTTATACACGGCTTTCATATTAGGTTTATTAGGCAGTTTTCATTGCTTTGGAATGTGTGGTCCTATTGCATTTGTTTTACCTGTAAATAAGTCCAATAAATCAAAAATGTTGTTTCAAACATTTTTATATCATACAGGTAGGTTGTTAACCTACAGCTTAATAGGATTACTATTTGGAATTTTAGGTAAAGGATTGTATTTGGCTGGTTTTCAGCAAAGATTGTCAATATTAATTGGAATAATAATGATTTTAGGGATATTAATCCCTACCAAAATATTAAACAGATATAATTTCACAAAACCACTGTATCGTCTCATTGGAAATGTAAAGCAAAAATTAGGCTTTTATCTTAAGAAAAGGTCGAACAAGGCCATTTTTTCTATTGGATTCTTTAATGGTTTTCTACCCTGTGGCTTAGTTTATATGGCTGTATTTGGATCTATTGCTTTAGGCGATATATTTTTAGGTGTATTATTTATGCTTATATTTGGTTTAGGAACAATTCCCATGATGACCGGAGCAGTTTTTTTAGGAAATTTTTTAAAAACACCAATTCGAAATAAAATTCAAAAAGCAATTCCTATATTTGTTATTATAATTGGATTGCTATTTATATTAAGGGGCTTAGGCTTAGGAATTCCCTATATATCACCTCCTGATACAAAATTACAATTGTCGAATAATCCAAGTACTTGTATTACAGAATAAATTATGTCAAATAAAGATAAATTATCCAAAGAAGATTTTGAAAGTATCAACTCTCGTCAGGATCTCTATCATATTTTAAATAAAAAATTAATTAATATTGATAAAGTAATAAAAACAGTTCGTTATGAAGAAGAAAAAAAATTGCTTCAAATGGAATTGGTAAAATTGCAGCAATGGGTAAAAACCCATAAAAAAAGAGTTGCGATTATTTTTGAAGGAAGAGATGCTGCTGGAAAAGGTGGGAATATTCGACGTTTTACAGAGCATATGAATCCCAGATCCATGCGCCTTGTCGCCTTAAACCGACCAACAAACATTGAAAAAGGTCAGTGGTACTTTAGAAGATATATTCAACATTTACCCAATCCGGGAGAAATTGTATTTTTTGATAGAAGCTGGTACAATAGAGCTGTTGTAGAACCTGTAATGGGTTTTTGTACACAAGATCAATACCATCAATTTATGGTGCAGTTACCTGAATTTGAACATATGCTGTACGAAGATGGAATCATCATTATTAAATTTTGGCTATCCATTACAAAAGATGAACAATTAAAGAGGTTTGATGCTCGTATGGATAATCCGCTTAAGCGTTGGAAATTTAGTCCTGTCGATAAAAAAGGTCAGGAATTATGGAATGATTATTCAAAATATAAGGAGCAAATGTTTAGTAAAACACATACTTCATTTAGTCCATGGACAATTGTTAAAACCAATGATAAATTTACAGCAAGATTAGAATGTATGCGATATGTTCTGTCCCGAATAGATTATGAAGGTAAGGATGACTCAAAAACCACATTACTACCAGATCCGAATGTAATTATGCATTACTACCGATCTATACATAAATATGATTAAATAATTAACTGAATTAGAATATGGAATCACTTTCAGATAAAGATGTAAAAAAGTTAAACTCCCGAAAAGGAATTCTTTCCCTGCTAAATAATGAGGTAGTTAACTTACAAAAGTCAATTCGTTATATCGATTATGAAAAAAAATTAAAAAAATTACAAGTAGAATTGATTAAACTTCAGGCCTGTATAATTGATAAAGGTCAAAGAGTCATTGTGCTTTTTGAAGGAAGAGATTCTGCCGGAAAAGGTGGAGCTATTAGAAGAATAACCGAAAGGATAAACCCACGTCATTATCGTATTGTAGCATTACCTAAACCATCTGATGAAGAGCAAACACAATGGTATTTTCAAAGATACGTCAAGCAATTTCCAAAGGCTGGAGAGATGGTATTTTTTGATAGAAGCTGGTATAACAGAGCGGTTGTTGAACCGGTAAATGAATTTTGCACAAACGAGGACTATAAATTCTTTATGAGTCATGTTAACGATTTTGAAAGAATGATCACAGAATCGGGGATTATACTTGTTAAAATTTATATGTCAATATCTAAGAAAGAACAAGCTAAGCGATTTGACGATTTAAAAAACAACCCACTTAAACAGTGGAAAATGAGTAATGTAGATAGAAAAGCACAAGATTTATGGGATTCTTATACCAGTTATAAAAATAAAATGTTCGAAAATACTGATAATGGTGGAATACCATTTAAAGTAATTAAGGCCAATAGAAAAACAGAAGCCAGGATTGAAGCAGTTGAGCATTTACTTCAAAATATTCCTTACAATAAAGAACGAAAGGTGTAAAACGATATAAAGCTAATTAATCAGGTTTTATTTTTTAGGACGAAACATAAAATACAATCCAACAATAATCAATGGGATACTCAATAACTGACCAGTATTTAAATCCCATGCTGCCCTATCGTCAACCTGAGCTTCTTTAAAGAATTCAACAATAAATCTAACCGACCAAAGAAATACCATAAACAGTCCAAATAGATAACCCAATTTTTCTTTTTTATCGGTTCTCCAATAAACAAACCAAAGTGCCAGAAAGGTTATCAAATATCCAAACGATTCGTACAACTGGGTTGGATGCCTGGGGAAATCTTCCCCCAATTTCTTAAAAACAAATCCATAATCAGAATTGGTTGCTTTTCCAATAATTTCTGAATTCATCAAATTGCCAATCCTAACAAATATAGCTCCACTGGCAACAGGAATAACTACTCTATCTAAAACCCAGAGTATGGGCTTGTGAATTATTTTTTTACTGTAAAAATACATAGCAATTATAACTCCAATAGCAGCTCCATGACTTGCTAAGCCCTGATATCCAGTAAACTGAAACGGATTAAATCTTACAGGCAACAACACCTCTAATGG
>VAPK010212114.1_pt1 | contig 16764 bp, 13 predicted proteins | sample 3395031 | NCBI WGS metagenome assembly VAPK01 (sample SAMN08290443, study PRJNA428436) | hydrothermal vent metagenome | isolation source: Deep-sea hydrothermal vent chimney 1 | place: Pacific Ocean: Juan De Fuca Ridge
AAATCATGACTGATAGTGGCGGGTTTCCAACCTGGATTTGTGGTATGACAACTTGCACAATCGGTTGAATAACCAACATTGGAGTGGTTCGGATTGCTTGTTGCATTGTAATTATCTTGATGGCAGGTAACACAGTCTGATGAAGCATCTGCATAATTATCTGAAGTATGACACTCTTTACAATCCTGAATATTATGTCCCTGAGTTAATGGAAAATAATCATGATTGGAAAAATCTGCTGGAGACCATCCTGGATTCGTCGTATGACAATTGGTACAGTTTGTTGAAAATCCGTTACCTTGATGATCAGGATTCGTGGTGCTACTATAATCACTTTGATGGCAGGTAACACAGTCTGAAGAAGCATCAGAAAAATTACCTGTGGTATGACATTGCGAACAGTCTTGAATATCATGTCCTAAAGTTAAAGGAAAAAAATCATGATCTACAATTTGTGTATTCCAACCTGTAGCAAGAGGATCATGACACTCTACACAATCTTGAGAGAATCCTGCAGCTTGATGATTTGGAGTTTGTGTGCCTGCAAAATCGTTTTGATGACAATTAATACACTCATTCCCTATTTTGTCAAATCTCACATTGGTTTCTGATGTATGACATTCCAAACAATCTATATTATTATGAGAACCAATTAATGGAAAACCATTTTCTTCGTGTAATTCTGTTATATTATCTACCAACCAATTTTCAGTAGTATGACATCGCGTACAATCATTACCAACAGACATGGTGTGTACATCTTCATGACAAGAAATACAATCTGATGGAGCTTCATTAAAAACTAAAGTTTCATGACATGCTTTACAATCTGTTTGTTCATGAGCACCTTCCAAATTAAAATCTGTTTTTGCATCATGATCAAACTTTAAGGTATTGTAATTCATCTGCCAACTGCCCGAATTATGACATACTGCACAATTTTGCCTCAGTTTTTTTCCATGAGGAGATTGTGCAAGCATAGGAATAATTCCTAAAAAGATTATTATTATTGATGACAGTCTATACATTCAAATCTTTTAATTTTATAAATTATTTTACTTTTCCCCTCTACAACACTCACTTTATGACATTCTTTACATTCAATTTCTACATGACGTCCTTCTAATGGAAATTTGGTTGTGTTATGATCGAATTTTTTAGGAAACCAATCTTCTGTAATATGACACCGTGTACAATCGGTTATTCCATTTATAGCAAAAGTGTCTTCATGTTTATTTTCATGGCATGCAATACATTTGGTATCTAAGCCTTTAAATTTTTGATTAACGAGTTTGTAATTTTCTCCTTTTTTATAATGGCAAGAGCTACAAGCGACATTGATATGCTTCCCAGTAAGTGTCCAATCTGTAGTGTTGTGATCGAAATTTACTACCGACCATGATTCGTTAACATGACAACTTTTACAGTCTTGTTTTGGGTAATATTTTTCACTAATAAACCCTTTATGATTATCCTTATGGCAATCTATACAAGTTGATCCTAAATTTCTAAATGTCCAACGTTTATCATCTTCACTAATATGGCAGGCATTACATGGCGTTGCAAAATGTGCTCCTTTTAATGGAAATGAAGTGCTTTGATGCTGTTCAATGGTGTACAAACTATAGTCAAACCCTTTTTCTAAAGAATGGCATTCTACACAATCTGGACTAACATTATTTTCTTTAAATTCTCCTTTATGGTAATCTTTATGACAGTTAGTACAAGCTGTAAAATCTATTGGCGTTGAATATCTTTTTTTATGACATTGTTTACAGTCTACATCAATATGTTTTCCCTTTAAAGGATAATCGGTTACACTATGATCGAAAAAATCCATCTTTTTTAAGGATAAAAAACTACTTTCTTTATGACATTTTGCACAGTTTTCACCATATTTACCTTCATGTTGATCTTCATGACAGGCAATACAGTTTTTCTCATCTGTAGGCTTCTTATCCTGAAAAACTAAAGTTGCGTTACTTGTTCTTTTATGACAACTAAAACAATTTATCTTTTTATGCTTCCCTTTTAATACAAAGCCAGTAACTTTATGATTAAACTTTCCTCTACCAATAAATGTAGAGAACGATTTTTCAGTATGACATTGCAAACATTTTCCTTCAATTTGATGCTTATGCGGATCGTCATGACACTCAACACAATCGTTAAAAGCAACATCTGCAAATTTTTGAAAATCTTTACCATTTCTCTTTGTTTTTTTATGACATTCCTTGCACTCTACATCAATATGTTTTCCTTTTAGCGTATAGTCTGCCTTATCATGATCAAAATTTGGAGCTTTTTCAAATGTTTTCATATCATGACATTTCTTACAATCATTATCTAATGTTTTTTGATGGTAATCTTCATGGCAGGAAAGGCATTTATCCACCAATCCTAAAAAGGTATTTTTTCTTTTTTTAAGCTCTCTATCTTGAATATATTCAGAAACATGACATTTTTTACAATCAATCTCATCGTGTTTTCCTTCTAATTTATATCCTGCATCATTATGATTAAAGGTATCTTCATTAAAACGAGCCATATCAAATTTACGGCCATGATGTTCACTATGACAGTCAAAACAATCTTTGTTTTTCACCTTAGAACTGGCATGAAACCCTCGTTTTTTCTTTGTTAAATCTTGTATTTCTTCATGACAGTCTAAACATTTTACATTGGATACTTTTTTACCTAAATCATGGCACAAGGTACACTTGCTCATCCCTTCTAAATCGGCATGAGCTTGAGATAAATCGCCTGGCGATATTTGGCTATAGCTATTAATTACTAGCATTAAAAAAATAAAATTTATATATGTTTTAATCGTATTCAATTGTTATCCATGTTTTTTCATAATGTATCCAAACCTTTTTTTGATTTCTATACCGGCATTTTGTAAAAATTTTGTTGGCATCTCTCCTCCAGCAAAAATATAGACCAAATCGTTTGTTATTTTTCTCGGTTGATTTTCACCTTCTACTTGAATTGTAATAAAATCATCTTCAATTGTAACTAAATTAGAATTAAATAAGGCTGTAATAGATTTATTTGCTATTGCTTGCTCAATTTTTTCTTTATTCTTTGGTTTTATTCTTGAGAATTGATCCTTTCTATAAGACAATATCACTTCATTTGTATCCATTAATAACATTGCCGACTCTATAGCTGAATCTCCACCACCAACAACAACTATTTTTTGACTGGAAATACGTTCTGGTTCTAATAGCCGATAGGCTACTTTTTGAGAATTTTCTCCTGGTACATTTAGCTTTCTAGGGCTCCCTCTTCTTCCAATGGCCAACAATACATTATTGGCTATATATTCTTCACCAGTAGCTGTTGTTATCTTAAAAACATCATACTTTATTGGTGTTATACTTTCTACTTTTGTATTTTCAATTATTTCGATATCATGTTCTAAAATAACTTTATTCCATAACTGTAACAATTCATCTTTAGAGGTGTCATAAAGTTTCGCTTTACCATATAAAGGTAAATTCATAGGAGAAGTCATCACAATTTTTGCCCTTGGAAAAGTATAAACTGTACCACCTAAAGAATCTTGCTCTAAAGTAACTGTAGATAAACCATGCTGTTTTGCAGCAAGGGTAGCCGATATACCTGCGGGACCCGCTCCAACTATAACAACATCAATAACATTCTCTTTTGATTGTTTTTTATTTTTTAGAATATTTTCCATTGCTTGTTGCCCTTGCTCAACACTATTCTTAATCAAACCCATACCCCCAAGTTCACCAGCAATATAAATACCTTTAGTATTGGTTTCAAAATTCTGATTTACATGTGGCAACTCTACTCCCCTTTTTTCCGTACCAATACGTAAGGTAATAGCCTCTACAGGACATGCGTGAAAGCAGGCACCATGACCAATACAATTTGATGTATTGATAACGGTTGCAATACCATCTACAATACCTAAAATATCTTTCTCGGGACATTCTTTTATACAAGCGGCAACACCAATACATGCATTTAAATCAATATGTGGATATAAAGAAATTGGCTCAAATAAACCTTCCTCTTTAGCTTTTGCGACTTTTTTTATAGTCTCTTTCGAAGTTTTAACTTGCTTATTTACATAAAAATAAATGGTAATAAGACAGAGCAGAAAAACTGTTCCGTATATTAGTATTTGCTCAATTGCTACTTCTCCCATTTTAAAAGATCCATTTATATCCAAAAGCTACTGTAACAGCAACATGAATAATTACAATAACCAACATTATTAAAGCAAAAGGCATATGAGCAACATGCCAATATTTAAATAATTGTTGCATTTTTTCTAATCGTGCAATTTTTTTAGAAAGAACTTTCTCTTCTTTAACTGTTTTAAGTAAAGAAGCTTGTTCTTTTTTGGGTAGTTTATTTTTTTTAAGAACTGCTTTAAGATCCTTTATTGATGTTTGTTTATTTTTAAAATCATCATTAGAATAACTTAAGAAAAGTTGTACAGCACTCGGTTCTAATTTATATTTATTTCCAAGTACATTGGTTAAATCTTTTTTTAGATTTATCACTTCTTCTAAGCTTAATGCTCTACCTTCTATGGTACGAGGTATTTGTATATAAATAAAACGTCCTGCAACACCACTTAGTACAACGGCTACCATACTCCAAAAGGCAACAGAAACAATGCCTCCAAATTTAAAAGTGGTATGAAATAGGATAAGAATAGGCCCCAAGGTACATAAGAAAATATGAAATTCTAATAAGTATTTTAATCGAATGTATTTTGCTAAAAAATTATAACGCTTTCGTGCAATATAAATTGAAACTCCAAAAACAATCATTGCGGTTCCTATAACACCTAATCCTTGACCATAAAGTCCACTTGGCTTAAACCAATTGTGCTTTGCATGATAAAAACGCTCTTCTATAGGTAATTCATAATAAGAATAACCTGTATAAAACAAATAAATGGTTGTAATTACTGTAATTGCAACCATTATTAAAATAAATATTTTGTGTACTAACTTTTTCAAATTATCAATCAATTATTTTATAAACACCTCTTGTTCTTATATATAACGTAAATATTTTGTGGAAATTCTATCTACATCTCTTGTTAATTATTGTAGATATACATTTTACAACAATGCATAACATTTTAAGCAATAACAACTTCAACATAGTTATCCCTGAAAAAATATGCTGTTTTATTAAAAACCCTTCCTTAAAACCAAGGTATTCATACAGCGTAAATCATTTACGGTTTTTAATGGCTCTATAAGTAACAATAGTGTTTTTACTCCTTTTCAAGACTAATATTAGACGCTTTTCATAATATTTTTAAAACAGGTACCTTTCAGCAAACATAATTTTAAACATATCTGACTAAAAAATATTTATTTCATCCAATTTACAAGCCAAATAATCTTGGTAAAATCATAGAAATCTCAGGAATATAAACAATCAATAGCAGTACAATAATCATAATAGCTAAGAAAGGAAGTAAGGGTTTTATAACTTTACTGACCGAAACGCCTGCAATACCACTACCCACAAAAAGAATGGTGCCTACGGGTGGTGTACACAAACCAATACTTAGATTTAAGACCATTACAATTCCGAAATGTACAGGATGCATTCCTAATTCAGTAACTACAGGTAAAAAAATAGGTGTAAATATCAATATGGCAGGTGTCATATCCATAAAAGTGCCTACTACCAATAAAATAACATTGATAATTAAAAAGATAACTATCGGATTGCTAAATTTTGTCAATAAAAAATCACTCATTAAAGCAGGAATACTTTCAAACGAAAACAACCAAGACATTGCCATTGAAGTACAAATTAAAAACATAACCACAGCTGTCGTCTTAGCACTGGTTAACAAAATAGGTGAAAAATCTTTTACCTTTATGTCTCCATAAATTAATGCCAATACTGTGGCATAAAACACGGCTATTACAGAAGCTTCGGTTGCTGTAAAAATTCCCGCAACAATACCACCAACAACAATTACTAATAATAATAAACTGAAAAATGCTTTTCTAAAATGTGTCCAAATTTCTGAAATTGGAGCTCTTTCGCCTTTGGCAAAATTCTTTTTTACGGCAACAAAAGCCACATAACCTATAATAGCCAAGCCGAGTAAAATGCCTGGTAAATAGCCTGCAATAAATAATGCTGCTACTGAAGCTGCACCTCCACTTGCCAATGCATAAACGATTAAAACATTACTTGGCGGAATCAATAAACCTGTTGTTGAAGCTGTAATATTTACCGATGCACTAAATGTTCTTGGATACCCTTCTTCTTCCATTCTATCGGTCATGATACTTCCGATTGCTGAAGCTGCTGCAACTGCCGACCCTGAAATGGCACCAAATAACATGGCTGCCAATACATTTACATAGGCCAAACCTCCTGGGAGACTTGCCACCAACGATTTTGCAAAATTAATAAGCCTATTTGCAATACCTCCTTGTTTCATTACTTCACCAGCAAGTACAAAAAACGGAATTGCTAACAAAGCAAAGCTGTCAATACCCGTCAACATTCTTTGGGCAATAGTCGTCAAACCTGGCATTCTATCAATATTCAATAACAAGCTAATGGTTGTAGAAATACCAATACTATAAGCAACAGGTACTTTTAGTAGTAATAGAATAAAAAAACTAATAAATAAAACCAATATGCTGATGACTTCAATACTCATAACTTATGTTTAATTGTTGATTTGTTTAACTGAAACGAAAATCACACTTTTTAACTATTATTTCATAATAAAACTGTTCACTGCTACTGTTCACTGCTTACTATTTTAGTAATGTTTGAAATATGGTACACAGAAAAATACATGATTAGTAATCCGCTAAATGGTAAAATAGCATATATATATCCTAAAGGAACACGTAATGTGCCTGATAGCTGCTCTAAATGTAAGGTGGTATATACTAGGTTAAATCCGCCCACAACCATAACGATTAAAGCAAATAGAAAAATAAAAACTTCTATAAGGATGGCTACTTTTTTCTTGTTCTTATTAGATAATTTATTGTATAAAAAATCCATTGACAAATGCTCTCTTTTGGCATTGAGATAGGCAGCTCCTAAAATGGACAGCCAAATGAGTGCAAAACGTGCAAACTCTTCAGTAAAAGAAAAGGATGTACTTAGCACATATCTAGAAAAAACTTGCCACAATACGTCTAAAACCAATAAGGCAAAAATAATGACCAATAGCACTTCAATACTTCGGTTTATTTTATTGAAAATAGTTTCAGCCCTCTCCATAATTACTGTGCTTGAATTTGATTTACCAATGCTTCCATAGACGGATTGTCCTTTTTAAACTCTTCTAATACAGAAGCTGTTTTATCAGCAAATAATGATTTTTTTGGTATGATAATTTCTACACCTGATTCTTTTGCTTTTTTCATTGATGCTGAAACTGAAGCGGCCCAAAATTTCTTCTCAGCTTGTGCTGATTCATCTGCTGCCGCTTGTATCCATTGTTGCTCTTGCTCAGATAATGTTTCCCAATATTTAGTGCCAATAATTAGCACATCTGGTATGGATGAATGTTGGTCTATGGTATAATATTTACTCACTTCAAAATGATTGGAGGACACAAATGATGGAGGATTGTTTTCAGCTCCGTCAACAACTCCTTGTTGAATGGCAGTATATAATTCTCCGTATGCCATAGGTGTTGCAGAGCCTCCCAAGGCATTTACCATGTTGATTGCCATCTGGTTGTTCATCACACGTATTTTGAGTCCTTTTAAATCTTCTGGTGTTCTGATGGCTTTATTTTTCGTGTAAAAACTTCTGCTGCCAGCATCGTAATAACACAATCCTCTGAGCCAATATTTACTTCCTTTTTCTAAAATTGATTTACCAACCTCACCTTCTAACACATCAAAATAATGTGTTTTATCACGAAATAAATACGGAATACCCAACACGTTGTATTCAGGCACAAAATTGGAAAGCGTTGCCGCACTAACTTTAGTCACTGCCACACTGCCTATTTGTAATAATTCTAAGACTTCTCTTTCTGACCCTAGTTGTCCGTCAGGAAAAATCTTAACTTTTAATTTCCCTCCTGATTTTTTATCTAAAGCCTTTTGAAACTCTAAAATACCTTTGTGAACAGGATGCGTTTGTGGTAAAGTATGTGCCAAATACATGACCTTATTTTCTGAAAGTTCTTTACAAGAGAATAATCCTATAAAAAGGAATAAGAGAAAAGTAATTTTATAATTCATATTCTATAGTTAACACCCCTAAAGTCCCCTCAAGGGGACAATCTATAATTTAATGATGCTTGTACCTTCAAAAGGGCAATCTTATACAAGGCTAGTTATTTAACCAAGACCTCTAAAGGCGATTTTAATTTTTCAGAAAACTCATTTAGGTATTGTTGCCATGCTTCTTGGCTCTCAAATTGTTTGCTTTTTTTCCAAGCAAAACCTGTATAATAAATCGCTTTATTATTGTCTAATTTTACCTGCATAAAGGCATTGCTTAAATCTTTTTTATCTGTCTTGAATATGTCAATACCAGTAACCGATTCTGGTTGTGTAACAATGGCAGTTCCTAATTCTGATCCGTCATGAGCTTCCCAATAACTAACCCAACCTTTTTCTTTATTCTTAGTAGTTTCACCTTTTTTATCATGCAAGGTTAATCCTACAGAAAAGTGTGTTGAACCTGTCAATGAAATTTCAAATTTTGAAAGATTTTGTCCTCTATCTAACGATACAATTCTACTCTCTTTAATTAGGTTTCCACCAGCATCCCAATCGGCATATTCAATATAAAAACTTGTACGAATCGGACCTGTAGTTAAGGTTTTATAGTTGGTGAAGTTTTTAGAAATGTAATAACTTGTATCAATTTTTACGGCAACACCTCCACATCCTCTACTTGTACCTACATGAAAATTATCTAAACCTTCGCCTGTATCTTCATGATAAGAGCCTGTACCATCAGTATGCTCTTTATACCATTTGTTTATTATAGGATACTCTACACGTTTTAACCAACAATCTACACCACTTGAAAGTGTACCGCCTTCAACCTTATCTTCAAACATTTTTTGAGCTACTGGGCCAAATACTCTAAAGGCAACTTTATCATTTTCCCAAGTATAATCGTCTGTACGTTCTGGAACGAAACGTGAATAACAAATCTCTATAGAATTGTCATTTTGAGGGGTTTTAACCAATGTAAATGTTGCATGTGTATTTGGATTAACACTAGGTTGAAAAAGTAGAACATCTGCCTTCCCATCATCGTTATTGTCAATGTATTGGATGATTTGTGGAATCTCTTTACTATCTAATAATCCATAGCTTTCTAAGCTATCATTTTCAGCCAAGTTTAAATCTGCTTTTGAGATTTCAACAGTTTCAAAATCTCGGTCAATTGCTAAGTTATTTGTGATGGTAATTGTTTTGGTTGTTGGAGTGCAGGATAAAACTACAACGCTTAACAAAAAAAGTAAATTTAGTTTGATCATTATTTTTTAGATTCTTTTATTTGAGATTTTTCTCTTCATTCGTTCCTCATTTCGCCCTAAACTTCGGGACTGAATGATATCAAAATTATTGTGACTGACCTTACTTAAACAAATTACTCCCTTTTACAGACAAGTATTAATCTTCATTAGCGGGTTTACCAATAGTAGCTAGTATACCTCCATCAACATAAATGATTTGACCATTGATAAACTTACTAGCTTCTGAGGCTAAAAACACTGCTGTACCTGCTAAATCTTCAGGGTCTCCCCAACGACCTGCTGGAGTTCTACCTACAATAAAATCGTTAAACGGATGCCCATCAACTCTGATAGGTTTGGTTTGTTCAGTTGCAAAATAACCAGGGCCAATTCCGTTGATTTGCACATTGTGTCTTGCCCATTCTGTTGCCATATTTCGGGTCAACATTTTCAATCCGCCTTTTGCCGCAGCATAAGCACCAACTGTATTTCTTCCCAACTCACTCATCATAGAACAGATATTGATAATTTTTCCGTCTTTACGAGCCATCATACCTTTAATTACATGTTTTGCCATGATAAACGGACTCACCAAATCTACTTTCAACACTTGTTCAAAATCGGCTACCTCCATTTCTTCTAATGGTGTTCTCTTGATGATTCCTGCATTGTTGACCAAAATATCAATCACACCCACTTCTTGCTCAATTGTTGCAATGGCTTTGATGACTTCTTGCTCATCAGTTACATTGAATTTATAGCCAAAAGCGTTCAGTCCCCACGATTTGTATTGTGCAACAGCTGCATCTAATTTTTCTTGAGAAGAATTTCCGTTAATCACTAATGTAGCTCCTGCTTCTCCTAAACCTTTTGCCATAGCCATACCAAGACCATGAGTACCGCCAGTAATTAGAGCTGTTTTACCTGTTAAGTTAAATAGTTTGTTCATGTTTGTTTTTGTTAGACACTAATTATCACAAATTTTGTGTCTTTATACTGTTTTGTTATTTCACCAAGATTCGCAGAGAAGCACAGAAGTACACAGAGTTTTATATCTCTTCTCTTTAGTCTTTTACCTTAACTCCGTAATTTTACAATGATCCATATCACCATAATCTAAATTTTCGCCTGCCATTCCCCAGATAAATACATAGTTACTGGTACCTGAACCTGAGTGGATAGACCATGGTGGTGAAATCACAGCTTGTTCATTGGTCATCCAAATATGACGTGTTTCTTTAGGTTGCCCCATAAAATGAGATACAGCTTGTTCTTCAGGAACTTCAAAATAGAAATAAACTTCCATTCTTCTGTCATGACTATGTGCTGGCATGGTATTCCAAACAGAACCCACTTTAAGCTCTGTCATTCCCATTTGTAATTGACAGGTCTCAACAATACTATTTACAATCAGTTTTCGAATAGTACGTGCATTTGCAGTTTCTAAAGCTCCTAATTCTACAATTTTAGCATCCTCTTGACTTACTTTTTTTGTAGGAAAATCTTTATGTGCCGGTGTAGAATTTAAATAAAAACGTGCTGGTGTTTTTTCAGAAGCACTTGAAAATACAACTTTTTTTGCTCCTCTACCTACATACAAAGCTTCTTTGTATTCTAATGTATATGCAGTACCATCAACAGTTACTGTTCCTGTTTGTCCCACATTAATAATTCCTAATTCTCGTCTTTCTAAGAAATAATCTGCTTTAAGCGGATCAATCGTTTTTAAAGAAACTTCTTTTTTTACAGGAACAACACCACCCGTCATATATCTATCGTAATGAGAATACACCCATTTGATAGTGTCTGTATGCATTACTTTTTTGATTAAGAACTCTTTTCTTAATTCTTTTGTGTCCATATATTTCACTTCATTAGGACTAGAAGCGTATCTTACTTTATAATTTTTACTCATTTTTTTATGATTTTTAATAGATGTTTACTTTTTGAAATTCCCTGCCTTAGTCGGCAGGCAGTTTCACACCTCCCGAATACTCGAAATTCGTTCTGAATGACATGTTTATTTATCAAATAATGTTTCCATTTCTTCTAACGTTTTCCCTTTAGTTTCTGGGATAAATTTCCAAACAAAAATTATCAGAATGAAAATAAATGCAGAAAATATGAAATATGGTAACGAGTTGTTCCAAGTACCTCCAAGTATTTGTAATTTATTGGCATCACTTTCAACTACTAATGGGAAAGAGAACGAAACTGCATAATTAGCTAACCATTGAGCGGCAACTGCAATTGACATGGCAATACTTCTAACTCTATTGGGGAAGATTTCTGATAAAATCACCCAAACTACTGGTCCCATAGACATGGCAAATGAAGCAATAAAAATAAGAACTCCTATTAAACTCATCATACCTTCAGATGCTGATAATGCAGGGTTACCCGCAGCATTTACATTTGAATAATCACTAAAATACAAAGTGAATCCCATCATTAGAAATCCGATTAACATTCCAAAACCTCCAATAGTTAATAAAGGTTTTCTACCCAATTTATCAACCGTAAACATGGCTACAAATGTGAATACTAAATTCACTGTAGCTAATAATACTTGTTGCTTTAAAATATCATCTTTTCCAAAACCAAGGGCTTGTTCAAAAATATCAGCACCATAATACAATACCGCATTGATACCTGTAAATTGTTGAAGTATTGATAAAATAGATCCTATAATAACAATAGCTAATAAAGGTTTAACAAAAAGAGAGACCTTGTCTTTGGTAGCTTCATTTTGTATGGAATCTCTAATTTCAACTATTTCTTTGCTTGCGGTTTCTTCTCCATGAATTCTTGTTAAAATATTTAAGGCTTCTTCTTCTCTTCCTTTGGTCATCAACCAACGTGGACTTTTAGGTACAAAATATAATCCTACAAAAAAGAGTACAGAAGGAATTAATTCGGTCCAAAACATTTGTCTCCATCCAAATTGGATATTTTCAGCTTCTGTTAAATTGTTTCCTATAAAATAAGTTGCCAGAAAAACTACAAAAAACCCAATAACAATCGCTAATTGATAAAAGGTTACTAGATTTCCTCTTTTTTCTGCAGGAGCAATTTCAGCAATATACATAGGGGCATTCATTGAAGCAATACCAATCCCTAGACCTCCAAGTATTCTAAAAAAGACCAATAATGGTACTGACTCTGGAAGTATTTCGGGTAAACCTGAACCCCAAGCAGAAATAGCAAATAACACTGCAGAAATAATTAATGAATTCTTTCTTCCAATACTTTTACTTAACACTCCTGAAACTAGTGCTCCGAAAAAAGCAGCTATTAATGCACTACTCACCACAAAACCTTTCCAAAAACCTGTCAATTCAAAGTATTTAGAAAAATAAAATTGTGTGCCATTAATCACTCCTGTATCATAACCAAAGAGTAGACCTCCGAGTGTTATAATAATAGTTATAAAGTAAATATTAATTTTTTTATCTGATAGGTTACTCATGACTTGTTTAGTTTTTTTGATTTAATTTTAGGTATCTATTTAAGGCTTCAATATAGTAATAATCTGCATAAATTAAAGGGACATCAATTTCTTTATTTTTTGGCAGAAAACCTGTTGAATGTTTTAAGATAAAATTGTTGTTTTCTCCTAATTTTGCTGTGTAAGTTGAACCTGCTAAGCTCTCTAAAATTACCTCAACTTTTGATAGATAGTCCTTGCTTGTCTCTTGAGCTACAAACTGACTTAATTCTATTAAAGCCGAAGCGGTTATAGCTGCAGCTGAAGCGTCTCTTGGAGTGTTAGGTATGTCAGTAGTGTTATAATCCCAATACGGGATTAAATCGTCTGGCATATTTTTCTGAGTAAATATTAGTGTAGCTATTTTATTAGCTTGTTCTAAATATTTCTGATCTTTTGTTTCTCTATACATTACAGTATAACCGTACAAACCCCAAGCTTGACCACGAGACCAAGAAGACTCATTTGAAAAGCCTTGTACCGTAATTTTCTCGATAACTTTACCTGTAATCGTATCGTAATCTATCATATGTACAGAACTGTTATCCTTACGAAAATGGTTCTTCAACGTAACATCTGCATGTGAAATGGCTTGTTTGTGAAAAATTGAGTCTCCTGCTATTTTACTTGCCCAAAACAGGTATTCTAAATTCATCATATTATCAACAATAACTGGGAATTGCCATGTTGGATTCCAATTCCATGATTTGATACAACCAATTTTATCATTAAAACGACCAGAAAGTGTTTTTGCTCCTGTCAATAATATATTTTTATAGGTGGAATCTTTTGTAATTCTAAATCCGTTTCCATAACTACAATACAGCATAAACCCCAAGTCATGTGTACTGCCATTATTTTTTTGACCTTCTAACAAGTTTGTGTACTTAATCGCTTCCTTTTTAAAAGTTTCATTCTGATTAAACTCATACAAATACCAAAGTAGCCCTGGGTAAAACCCACTAGTCCAATCAGGAGCATTGACCAAATCAAGCTTTCCGTCTTTATGCGTGGTTCTTGGCAATAAAGAATCAGGAACAACCTTCATCATCTCTTCATATTGCTCAGTAGCAAATTGTAAAGCTGCTTTTGCATCAAATTTTGAAACTGATTGCTTTTTTTCTGATGCACAGCCAAGCATAATAATACTGAAGGAAAAACTTAAGAAAATTATACGATAGCTATACATTATTTTTTTTGAGTATAAGTCATGGTTAAAAATTGTTTTGCATAACGTTTTCCTAACTCTCGTTGTGCTTCAGCATTAAAATGTATTTTATCTGGATTACATTGTAAACCTTTTGAGGAGATAATTGATAGATTGCTATCACTTTCTGTTATTCTATAAAGAATATTATTTAATGTTTTCCAATTGTTATTTCTTTCTTTGGGTTCAGCATAATCCCCTAATTCACCTAGCAGTACAGGAAGCTTGTCATTACCAATATCTGTACGAAAATTTTTAACTAATTTTTCTACCTTGGCTTGATAATGTAGAAGTTTGTTCAAATGAGCATCACTTTCTCCTTGATGCCATAAAATTCCTTTGATGGTGCCTAATGATTTTGCATAAGTCATTCTTTCTTTAAAATTACTGTAGAGTTTGACATTTCTATGAAGCGAATCACCAAGCCATTGATCTACAGAGCTTCCTCCAACAGCACAAGGCACTAAGATAATTTCAATATTATCTGGAATAGTTTTACTTAGTTCTTTTGCGAAAGAAAGTCCACAATCTAAGCCTGTAAGATTAGGTTCATAAAAATGTAATGGCTCTTTGGCAACAACCAATTCCATTTCTTGGGTCAGTGTGAAAATGATAGGATTAGAAATAGTGTCTTGAGGTTCAACAATTCCTCTGCCTGCCATATTGGATTGTCCAGCTAAAATAAACACCCATTTTTCTTTCTTAGGAGTACATCCTACCATGCAGAATGATAAACACAAAAGTATTATAAAACGACTATACTTCATCTATTCTTCTTCTATTTCAACAATCATTTCAATTTCAACAGGAATGCCTGCAGGTAATGAGCCCATACCCACTGCACTTCTCGCGTGCCTTCCTTTTTCGCCAAAGACTTCAACCATTAAATCAGAAAAACCATTAATTACTTGAGGTTGTTGTTTAAAATCTGATGTACAATTTACCATGCCAAATACTTTTACTATTCTTTTTACTTTGTCTAGATTCCCTATAAAACCTTTTAAAGCCGCCAATTGATTGATTGCTGTTAGTCGAGCAGCTTGTTGTGCTTCTTCAACCGTCATATCTTGACCAACTTTACCTATAATAAATGTGCCATCTGCTTTACGTGGCCCTTTACCCGACAAGTAGATCGTGTTGTCTACTCGAACAGCATTTACATAATTAGCTAAGGGCTCAGGAACTTTTGGCAATTCAATCCCCAATTCTTCTAATTTTTGATCTATGTTTTGTGCTAGTAATGAACAAGTGATTAATAGCATTATAAGTGTGCTAGTTTTTTTCATGTTGTTTAAATAAGAGTCTTTATGAGGCAAAATTAAAATAATTTTTTGCATTGTAATAGCAAATATCTTCTACCATTTTACCAACAAATTTTATATCATTTGGCAATTCACCATTTTCGATATCTTCGCCTAGCAAATTACATAAAATTCTTCTAAAATATTCATGTCGAGGGAAGGATAAAAAACTTCTACTGTCTGTCAACATCCCAACAAAACGACTTAACAAACCAATGTTTGATAAGGTGTTCAATTGTTTTTCTATGCCATCCTTTTGATCTAAAAACCACCAAGCCGCACCGTATTGCACTTTATTTATGCCTCCGTTACTCGTAAAGTTTCCTGCCATAGTAGCAAAAACTTCATTATCTCTCGGGTTGAGATTGTATAAAATGGTTTTTGGTAAATGGTGTTGACTTGAAATCGTATTTAAGAAATAGGATAAGCCTTCTGCTTGTTCATAGTCTCCAATAGAATCACAACCTACATCAGTTCCAATTTCTTCTTTTAGTTGGTCATTGTTATTTCGGATGGCTCCTAAATGCAATTGCATGGTCCAATCCTTTTTATGATACATTTTAGCCAATGCAATCAATAATCCTACTTGATAGCTATTGATTTCTGTACTAGTTAATGTTTCATTATTTAAACGTTTCGAAAAAATTTGGTTCAATTCGTTTTCGGTACAGCTTGCCTTTGGAATAAATGCCAAGCCATGGTCTGCCAATCGGCAACCGCACTTGTGAAAATAGTCAACTCTATCGTTTAATACTAACAATAAATCATTAAAAGAGTTTATTACAGTTTTAGCGGTGCTTTCAAGTTGTCTGATATAATCAATATAGCTTTCCTTTTCGATTGAAATAGTATTGTCTGCCCTAAATGTTGGCAATACTTTAGTCTTGAAATCACTCGCTTTGATTGCTTTGTGATAGGCTAAATCATCACAAGGATCATCAGTAGTACAAAGTACTTCTACCTTTATTTTTGACAATAAACCTTGAACAGAAAAGGCTGGTGTTTGTAGTGCATCAGAGCATTTTTTATAAATGTTACTTGCGGATTTCTCATTCAACAATTCATCAATATCAAAATAGCGTTGTAATTCTAAATGCGTCCAATGAAATAACGGATTCCGCATGGTAAACGGAACTGTCTCTGCCCAAGCTTCAAACTTTTGGTTGTCTGATGTATTACCAGTTATCAAAGCTTCTTCAACTCCATTGGCACGCATTGCTCTCCATTTGTAGTGGTCTCCTTTTAACCAAATTTCAGTGAGGTTTTTAAATTGTTTGTTTTCTGCAAT
>VAPK010030252.1_pt1 | contig 16751 bp, 13 predicted proteins | sample 3395031 | NCBI WGS metagenome assembly VAPK01 (sample SAMN08290443, study PRJNA428436) | hydrothermal vent metagenome | isolation source: Deep-sea hydrothermal vent chimney 1 | place: Pacific Ocean: Juan De Fuca Ridge
TTAAAACTTAATTTAAAATAAGTACTGCGCCATCGCTAGATCGTTGGCTGTAGTTGAATAACATGTAATTGAAAAGGGCTGTCCGTGTGATGGTCCTTTTTAACTTGCGCTTTTCGATCCCCAGTTTCTCAACCCTTTTATTGTTTGTACATCCGCGCCTAATCACACGTCGAATGATTAGTCTGCCAGTTCACCGCATCCCTATAATCCGCAACCGTCTTCACCAACTCTTCATGAGTGCCCGATATAATCGCACCATTGCGATTAAAGTATAATATCCGATCAGCACTGCGAATCGACGAAAAGCGATGCGCAATAATCAATGTGGTGCGGTTTTTTCGCAGTGAGTTAATCGCTTCAACAAGCATTTGTTCTGAATGACTGTCGAGTGCTGATGTGGCTTCATCCAAAATTAATATGGGTGTGTCGCGCAAAAATACCTGGACGACGGCAAGGCGCTGTTTTTGACCCACTGACAAACTGACACCGTTAGCACCAATAATAGTGTCGATACCCTGCTCCAGTTTCTCTACAAATTCCCAGGCAAACCCTGACCGACAGGCTTTTATCATTTGATCTTCAGTGGCCTTGGGGTTAGCCAACAACAGGTTTTCCTTGATTGTGCCATTTATCAAAAACGGCTCTTGCCAGACAATGGAAATCTGCTTGCGTAGTGATGCAAGGGATACCGTTTTAATATCGACCCCGTCAATTGAAATTGCACCTTGCTGAGGATCAAAAAAACGCAATAGAAGTAGCGCCAGCGTGGATTTCCCGGAACCGCTTGGCCCTACCAGTGCAACCGTTTCACCCGCATGGATATCGATAGACAAGTTATTAAAAACCAGATCTGAACTACCAGGATAGGCAAAGGAAACTACATTAAAACCAATCTCGCCGTTACTGACATTCAGTATTGTTTTGTTTTTCTGATCTTCTACCTCAGGTTGCATTCGCAGCACAGCCATCACCCGATCAGCTGCGGCACGGCTGGCCTGGAGGTGGATAGGAATTAGCGCGATACTGCGTGTCGGCATCGCTAAAAACCTGACATATATGAGAAAACTGATAAGCACGCCTATCGTCATTTGGCCTGACTGGATGCTGGCGACACCACTGTAAATAACGATGACACCTGCGAAATACACCAGAAAAGTAAAAAAGGCATTATACAAAATACGGATCTTGCCTGCCCTCAACACCCAACGGCTTACTGTTTCATACTGTGTTTTGTGTTTATCTCGTATCGCTTGCTCACTATTATAACTGCTGATACCTCTTAAATTACTCAACGTCTGCTCTTCAACAATCAATAGATTGGCATTTTCCTGAATCGAGTGACGCGACGCATAACCTGTTTTCGGCGCCACATAATGTTGCGAAAAATAAAATATCGGCGCCATTGCAACAACAATCAACGCGAGCTGCCAGTCTACCCAGAACAGAATGGAACCATAAACAAGCATTATTACTGTATTAGAAAACAGATTAAGCGGTGCATTAATAACAAAGGGTAATAATTTGCCAATATCATTCGACAAACGGGCCATGAGGTCACCTTTTTCAATTTGATGATTAATTGAAAAAGATAATTGCAGAATATGTTCAAGCAACCTGCCCCGCACACGATTAGTAAAATGCAAACTCACACGCTGCAGTGTATAGGCCTGGGTAAACTGCAATATCTGATTAAACAGCACAATGATGGCAATGACTATGATGCTTGTGTTTAACTGATCAAACTGACTTTGCGTTATTTGCGTAACGACACCACCGATTTTCCAAATCAAAAACGCATTGGATGCTGTCATAACGAGCGCCAACACAGCAAGCAAATATATATTTTTTCGATCGGGTTTAGCGTAAGGTAAAAAGAAATGAGCAATTTCCCGTTGCCACTGCAGTAATTTCGAAAATTTCATATCGATGCCAATTGAAACACAATTAATCCACCTCTGTCGTCTGCCACTCTACCGCTCGTTTGTAGCCAGCGTGTTGTTGCATTAAATCGGCATGCTCACCCTCTGTAATCGTGCCATCACCATTAAAATACACTACACGATCCGCTATTTTAATCGCTGAAAAACAATGAGAAATAATAAAGGTTGTTTTATTTTTCTTGAGTTTATCCAGCGCGTTAATCACATTTATTTCACTTAAAGAGTCCAACGCCGACGTCGCCTCATCAAAAATGAGGATCGCTGCGTCACGCAAAAATGCCTGCGCTATCGCCAGACGCTGTACCTGGCCTGCGGATAAAGTGACGCCATCAGCGCCTATTTTTGTTTGCAGACCATCATCCAGGCCGCTTATAAAATCCCAGGCATAACTGTGTTTGCATGCGGTAATTAGCTGCTGTTCTGTTGCGCCGGGTTCGACCATAAGCAAGTTTGCTTTTATTGTATCGTTAATAATAAAAGGTTCCTGCCACACAACAGAGATATTTTTTCGCAGCGAATTGACCGTATATGTTTGAACATCAATACCATCAATAAATATCTGCCCTTGGTCGGGATCGTAAAATCGCATTAACAAAATAGCCAAAGTCGATTTTCCCACGCCACTGGGACCGACTAATGCTATGGTTTCACCGGGCTGTACCGAGAGAGAGATATTGTTAAAAATCTGATTTCCATCGGGGTAACAGAAATGTAAGTCCTTTAGCTCCACGCCGCCCCGCTTAATATCGAGTTGTTTGGCGTCAGGTTTGTCTTTAACAAGAGGCTGCGCGTCAAAAATTTTCAGTATCCGCTTTGCCGCAGCCAAATTGTCCACGCATTGAAACAACAAATCGGCCATGCCTCTTGCTGGCACGTTTAAATACCCCAAATACAGTATAAAACTAACCAAATGACCAACCCCGAATCGACCTTCCTGAATGCCATCAATGCCCACAAGAATAACGACCAGACAAGTAAAATACAGTAAAAAGGTAAATGTAATTCTAAAGCCGATAGCCAACCCAAGCTCACGCATGGCCCAATAGCGAACGTTTTCAAACGTGGAACGATGTAATGTTGAAATCAGTGGCTCTGCAACATTGGTAGTGATACCCCGCATATTGCTTATGGCCTGTTCTTCAAAGGCAATTAATCGCCCGTTACGTTTAAAAAAATTCTCAGCCGCACGGCGTTTTGGTGATGAAAACACTTTTTGCTGTAAAACAAATACAAAGGAAATAACCACTGCGATTAAGGCAAGTAGGGTGTCTATCCAAAACAGCATGGCGATATAGACAAGAAAAGTCAGGATATGCGAAACAACATATATTGGCGCATCGACAATACTCGTTTTTACGCGATCAACATCGTTACTTAATCGCGCCAGCAAATCACCTTTTTGCACCTGGCCGACAACAGGAAAAGATAATTGTAATATGTTATCCAGAACAACGTTACGTAGCCGCCCGATACTTTTTAGCCCAATCGCGCTTGTTAATAATTCACCGGAAAATTGAATTGATAGATTTATAAGCACAACAACTGCAAATAAAATTATGCCGGTAACTATCTGGTCATACTGCTCGGCTTGCAAAAGATTAAATTGTTTTCCAATCAACCAGATCATCATGGTGTTAGTGGCAACGACAATTAAAATGGCAAGATAGGATAAACCCACCAAGCGCATATCCGGTCTAACAAAGCGAATAAACCGTTTGTAAGTCGGCCATATTTCAGAAAACGGTGATTTTTGCTCACTCACTATATAAATAATCCCACGACATTCGACATTCCATTCCTAGTAATAATTAAGCATCACGCTGAAAGTAGCAAGATAAAAGATCTTCGCACATCTTTGTGCTCTCGAGGCATAAGCACATCCCTGTGCAAAGTCTCTTCGCACTTCCTTGTGCTCTCGAGACATAAGCACATCCCTGTGCAAAAAAAAAGCCCCGACATCGTTGTCGGGGCTTTTTAACATATAGTACTAAATGTACGGACCGCACACTGACCAGCAGGTCAGCGGTGAAACAGCATTTACATCATGCCGCCCATGCCGCCCATACCACCCATGCCGCCCATATCAGGCATAGCAGGTGCCGCTGCGGCATCACCTTTCGGAGGTGCATCAGCAACCATAGCTTCAGTAGTCAGTAATAAGCCTGCTACCGAACCGGCATTTTGTAATGCAGTACGTGTTACTTTGGTTGGATCCAGAATACCCATTTCAACCAAATCGCCGTACTCGCCGGTCGCCGCGTTGTAACCGAAGTTACCTTTACCTTCTGCGACTTTATTAAGTACAACGGATGATTCGTCACCTGCATTGGATACAATCTGTCGTAACGGCTCTTCCATTGCTCGGCGAGCGATACCAATACCAATATCCTGGTCGTGATTGTCACCTTTGAGTTTCGCAATAGCCTTTTGAGCACGAACCAAAGCAACACCGCCACCCGCAACAACACCTTCTTCTACTGCCGCACGAGTCGCGTGAAGTGCATCTTCAACACGTGCTTTCTTTTCTTTCATTTCCACTTCTGTCGCTGCGCCTACTTTGATAACCGCAACACCGCCAGCCAGTTTAGCAACACGTTCTTGCAATTTTTCTTTATCGTAATCAGACGTTGCTTCTTCTATTTGTGAACGAATTTGAGTAACTCGGCCTTCAATTTCCGTTACATTACCTGCACCATCGATAATGGTTGTGTTTTCTTTAGTGATAATAACTCGCTTGGCGCTTCCCAAATCATCCAGGCTTGCTTTTTCAAGACTTAAGCCAACTTCTTCAGAAATAACAGTACCGCCGGTCAAAATAGCGATATCCTGCAACATTGCTTTTCGACGATCGCCGAAACCAGGTGCTTTAACAGCAGCGACCTTAACTATGCCGCGAATCGTGTTGATGACCAATGTCGCTAAGGCTTCGCCTTCAACATCTTCAGAAATAATAATCAGTGGCTTGGCTGCTTTGGCAACACCTTCCAGAATAGGCAATAATTCCCGTATGTTTGAGATCTTCTTGTCAAACAGCAGGATAAAAGGTTCTTCCAGCTCAGCGCTCATATTTTGCTGGTTAGTGACAAAATAAGGCGAGAGATAACCGCGGTCAAACTGCATACCTTCAACAACATCCAGTTCATTTTCCAGAACATTACCTTCTTCAACGGTAATAACGCCTTCTTTACCCACTTTACCCATGGCATCCGAAATAATCGTTCCAATTTCCAAATCGGAGTTAGCTGAAATAGTACCCACCTGTGATATCGCTTTTTCATCATTACAAGGCTTGGAAATATTTTTTAATTCTTTTACTGCTGCTATAACTGCTTTATCAATACCACGCTTGAGATCCATTGGATTCATGCCAGCGGCAACGGCTTTAAGTCCTTCGTACAAAATCGATTGCGCTAACACTGTCGCGGTCGTAGTACCATCACCAGCCGCATCAGAAGTTTGTGAAGAAACTTCTTTGACCATCTGCGCACCCATGTTTTCAAACTTGTCTTCTAATTCAATTTCTTTAGCTACAGATACACCGTCCTTAGTGATAGTCGGTGCACCAAAGCTTTTTTCTAAAACAACGTTACGCCCCTTAGGACCCAATGTTACTTTAACCGCGCTGGCGAGAATGTTTACGCCGTTTATCATACGCTGGCGCGCATCATCACCAAATTTCACTTCTTTTGCTGTCATGTTTATTTCCTCTTAAACTTTTTTTGGGAATAAATACTCTGAATCCCGGTCATATGATTTTAAGCTTCGACAACACCCACGATGTCATCTTCACGCATTACCAGTAAATCTTCACCTTCAACCTTGACTTCAGTACCAGCATATTTACCAAATAAAATACGATCACCCTTCTTAACATCTAATGGACGCACATCGCCATTTTCTAAAATTTTACCAAGACCCGCAGCAACTATTTCACCCTGGATTGGCTTTTCAGTCGCCGTATCTGGAATCACGATACCCCCTGCAGAGGTACGTTCTTCTTCCATACGCCGAACAATGACACGGTCATGCAGTGGACGAATATTCATTTACTATCTCCTTGAAACACTTGATTATTTAGGAAATTACTTCGAATGTGCAAACAATACGTTAGCACTCGACTCGAATGAGTGCTAATAATAGCGATAGAAGTATGAAAATCAAGAGGTAAGGGAATTTTTTTTTGCACAAGGATGTGCTTATTGTCTCGAGAGCACAGGGAAGTGCGAAGAGACTTTGCACAGGGATGTGCTTATGTCTCGAGAGCACAAGGATGTACTTAGTGAGAGCACACGGACGTGCAAAAAGACACGGACTATCTAAGCCGCAGGTTTAAATTCAACACCACCGAGTTAACAGCCCCAATAAACTCAAATAACAACAACAACTTAACCATTAAACTTAGCGATAACCGCTAATCCTCCTTGCGAAACTCCCCCTCAATCGTCCTTGGCGCGTGCGAACCCCGCCCGGCATCAGAATCACTCGGAGACGATCCATCTCCCGCCTGAAAACCCTGCTTTTTACCGCCAAACCCACGCTTAAGAATATTCCCGCGACTCAAAAACCAAAGCACCAACAACCGTCTGAATCCCGGAAAAAGAAACAAAAACCCGATCGTATCCGTTACAAAACCAGGCGTAAGCAGTAATGCACCAGAAACCAGCAACAGCACCCCGCCAAGCATTTCGATCGCAGGAATCTCGCCCCGCGCCAAACTACGCTGAACCCGTCGCAAGGTCGCAAAACCCTGGATACGCAGCAACCACGCCCCAAGTACCGCAGTAAATACCACTAAAAAAATAGTTGGAATTGCACCAATAAATCCACCCACTTCTATAAGTAGATATATCTCAATCACAGGTACAACCAGAAATAACAACAAAAGAATTTTGAACACGTTCCCTGCTCTCTCTATGTTATGGCCCTAATATTATACTCTCTAATATATTATACTCTTAATAAAAAAGGGGCTTGTTGAATCTTCGAGTTATAACCTATATTTAAACACATAGTGTAATAAAATGACGTCTTAGCCCCTCTTTTAATAAGTCTAACTGAACAGGCTGCACTTTTTGCATACAAAATGGATACAAAACGTGTATGTGGAACCGTATCAGTTACTTTTTAGCTATTGAATACCACACAGATATCAATTAGGAAGAACCCAGAAATAAGCCTATGATCAACATCCTCGACTTCAAGATACAATATCCATGTCCGATAATTTTCATATTATACTGAGCACCTGCCCGGATAAAGCAAGCGCATCCAAGATTGCTCAACTATTGGTGGAAAACCAGTTATGTGCCTGTGTGAACATAATACCGGGTGTGGAATCCGTCTATCAGTGGAAAGGTCAAATTGAATCCAGCCAGGAGTACTTATTAATTATCAAGTCCATTAAAACGGCTTATTCACAAATTGAACAATATATAAAGGCAAACCATCCCTATGAACTACCCGAGATAATTGCTGTCTCAGTTGATACTGGCCTGCCTGACTATTTTTCCTGGATCGAAAATAGCGTGAGAACTATTGAAAGAACGATATAGTGAATTAAATAGCATGTTAAATAGTGAGAAAAATGTAATGAAAAAGATTTATATGTTTTTGCTGTTCAGTCTATTGTTGCTACCTGTAGTACATGCTGATGTCGTCGGTGAAGATAACCTTGTTGGCGACGAAGAGCCACTAATGCCTGATAAAGCATTCGTTTTATCTCACAGCGTCATCGACGGCAACACTATCCGGGTACGTTGGGACATTGTCGATGCGTATTATATGTATCGAGACAAATTCAAATTTAGCACAGACACACCTAACGTCACACTCGGCGAACCCTCTTACCCACCTGGAAAAGTAACGGAAGACGAGTTTTTTGGCAAAGTCGAAACTTATCGAAAGAAAGTCATTCTCGATATTCCTATTACCCGAACGGGTGATGTTAAGAAATTAAACCTGACCACCGTCTCACAAGGTTGCGCTGACATTGGCATATGTTACCCACCACAAACACAAAAAGTCAGCTTTGATCTACCCTCAGCAGAACCAACAGAAACATTATCCTCGTCGCCGACAAGTTCAAGTTCATTTTCTATACTGAAAAAAATCGGTGAAAGCCTCGGACTAACCAGCTCACAAAAAGAATTTTTAATGCCAGAAAAGGCATTCGTGTTTTCTAGCGAAGTTATTGATGGCAATAACATTCAGGCAAGCTGGGATATCGCCGAAGGTTATTATTTATATAAAGACAAATTCAAATTTGAACTTCAAGATACAAAAGGGGCAGCTATCGGTACAGTGAATTTACCAGATGGCGACATTAAAAATGATGAATATTTTGGTGAAATGGAAGTTTTTCATAACAAAGTCGACATCAATGTTGCGCTACTTCGCACAAATCTATCCGCAACAGATATAAATTTGGTCGCAAAATATCAAGGCTGCGCAGATGCCGGTTTTTGCTATCCACCGCAAACACAAACAATGCCCATGGTGTTACCAGTAGGACTCGCGACGCCAGCAGCAAACACCCAGGCAGCAAACACAACATCATCAGCACTAGACAACGATGATGATGACATTTCTGAAACAGATAAAATCGCCTCCACGCTCGGTAAGGGCAACACAATTCTTACAATGCTCTCCTTTTTTGGCTTTGGATTGCTATTAGCATTTACACCTTGTGTATTTCCGATGATTCCAATTTTATCAAGCATCATTGTTGGTCAAGGAGAACATATAACGACCCGTAAAGCATTTATTCTTTCGCTGGTCTATGTACTTGCAATGGCGTTAACCTATACGGCCGCAGGTGTTATCGCCGGGATTTTCGGTGAAAACTTGCAGGTTGCGTTCCAGAATCCGTGGATACTCGGGACCTTTGCAGGTGTATTTGTGTTGCTATCTTTGTCTATGTTTGGTTTTTATGAATTACAAATGCCGGCATCGTTGCAAAGTAAATTCACTAACATGAGCAATAGTCAGGAAGGCGGCACAATAATCGGTGTCGGCATTATGGGATTTCTTTCAGCCTTAATCGTGGGTCCGTGCGTCGCTGCACCACTGGCTGGTGCGCTCATTTATATAGGCCAAACTGGCGATGCCGTACTCGGTGGCCTGGCCCTGTTTTCGCTCAGCTTAGGCATGGGTGCACCTTTGTTAGTAATAGGCACGTCGGCGGGCAAACTGATGCCCAAAGCCGGCGGCTGGATGGACACCGTTAAAGCGGTATTTGGCGTCATGTTGCTCGCCGTCGCGATATGGATGCTGGAACGCATTCTTCCGATGGAAGTCATCATGCTGTTGATCGCCGCGCTAGTCATCATCAGCGCTATCTTTATGGGCGCATTGGACCAACTTAACGCAAGCGCAACTGGCTGGAAAAAATTCTGGAAAGGCACCAGCTTGATAATGTTTGTTTATGGTGTGCTGCTTATCATTGGCGCCGCTGCGGGTGGCAGTGGAAATAGTTATATGCAACCGTTGCATGGCATTGTAATGAGTCTCAGCGGGGGCGGGGGGCAATCCTCTGCAACAAGCACAATGCATTTGCCATTCAAAAAAATAAAAGGCTTGCAAGAACTGGATCGTGAAATCACCGCCGCTAACGCGCAGAATAAAACGGTTATGCTCGACTTCTATGCGGACTGGTGTATTTCCTGTAAAGAAATGGAGAAGTACACTTTTTCAGACCCGGCAGTACAGGCGGTACTTTCTAAATCGATTATGTTACAAGCAGATGTAACAAAGAATGACGATATTGATAAAGCCTTATTAAAACAATTCAAAATTTTTGGCCCACCTTCAATCATGTTTTTTGGTATCGATGGCGAAGAACGACGTAAGTACCGAGTTATCGGCTTCATGGAGGCCAGAAAATTTGAAGAGATAGCCGCTAAAGGACTGAAAAAATGATATTAGCGAGTTAGAGTAGACGAATGCCCGTGAAACCCAGCAAGCTTATCGCAGGCGCAATTGTTTTTTTAGTGTTTGCAATCTCAGGCAATGCGTTCTATCAATGGTTATTAAACCGTTCTGAAGCTAATGTAGTGGCGCAACAAATGGTTTCAAAAATTCGCCCTGATTTTAGCTTGCCAGACGTAGACGGGAAAATGCGCAGTATCAGCGAGTGGGATGGTAAAGTCACTGTTGTGAACTTCTGGGCAACCTGGTGTCCACCCTGCCGTAGAGAAATACCCGCCTTTATCGAACTCCAGGAAACGTATGAAAATCAGGGGTTGCAATTTATCGGTGTCGCAATCGACTCCCTGGAAAAAGTACAGGACTTCATCGACACAATGGGTATTAACTACCCTACGTTGATTGGTGAAAACAAGGCCATTGAGATATCAAACGACTACGGCAACCAATTTAGCGCATTGCCCTATACCGCAATTATAAATCGACAAGGTAATATTACCTTCGTCAAACGCGGCGAACTCACTCGCGAGCAAGTAGAAAAACAGATCAAACCATTGCTCTAGCCCCTAAACAATAGAAAACTTCGCCCTGCCTCAATTAATCGCAGTTAATATTTCACTATTTTCGCTAAAAAGCGGACAAATATGTTGCGAACGTCGCCAATACCGCAATTTTCTGGACAAACGGTTTGGTTTTGAGCATAATCATTGAAATAATGATAGAAACAAGGCTTTCCGTCGATTAATTTACACATTAACGGCATAATAAAGATACTTAACTACCTATTTAAGTAAATTCGATACAAATGGCATCTGTACTCGTACTGAATGGACCAAACTTAAACCTTCTCGGCAAGCGCGAACCTGAGCATTACGGCGACACGAGCCTGGAAACGATAAACAAACGCTTGGCCGATTTAGCACAGGCAGGCCAACACACATTGGTTAGTTTTCAAAGTAACGCCGAGCACGAATTAGTGGAACGCGTGCAAGCTGCAAAATCGGACTACGTTGATTTTATTATTATTAATCCTGCTGCGTTTACTCATACCAGTGTTGCGCTACGGGATGCACTCGCAGCAATACAAATTCCTTTTATTGAAATACATTTATCTAATATTTTTTCGCGCGAATCATTCCGCAAAGAATCCTATTTTTCCGACATCGCTGTCGGTGTAATATCGGGACTGGGTGCGGTCGGTTACGAGCTTGCATTAAACGCCGCGCTGAATCACATATCAAAGAAAAAGACCTAATACCATGGATATCCGCAAAGTTAAAAAATTAATTGAATTACTGGAAGAGTCCGGCATTGCCGAACTTGAAATAAAAGAAGGCGAAGAATCAGTGCGAATCAGTCGCTATGGATCCAGCACCGCAGCGACCATGCCCATTATGCCTCCTTCTTTTGCATTACCACCCGTCACCACACCTGCTGTTAATCAGGCTGACACAGCGTCGCTGCCCACAGCAGATCAAGAAGAAGAAATTTCGGGACATTCGATTAAATCACCTATGGTCGGCACATTTTATCGCTCCCCCTCACCGAGCGCGCCACCATTTACTGAAGTCGGTCAACGTGTCAATGAGGGCGACACTATATGTATAGTGGAAGCAATGAAGTTACTGAATCAAATCGAAGCAGATAAATCGGGCGTTATAAAAAAAATTCTGATTGATAACGGACAACCCGTGGAATACGGGCAACCCTTATTTATTATCGATCCAGAGTAGTCACAATTACCCTGTCTCCTGCTACTAAGTCTAAGTATGGCCTGAAGACCAAAAGAATATATAACAGCGTATTAAGCAACAACCGTACACAATAGTTGTGTTTGAAGAGAATGTTTGAAGAGAATGTTTGAAAAAATTGTTATTGCAAATCGAGGTGAAATTGCTTTACGCATTTTACGTGCGTGCCGTGAGTTAGGTATTAAAACCGTCGCCTTACATTCAACAGCAGATCGCGAACAAAAGCATGTATTACTCGCAGACGAAACTGTTTGTATCGGCCCACCCGCTTCTTCAGAAAGCTACCTAAATATACCCGCCGTTATCAGTGGAGCAGAAGTCACTGACGCTGTTGCGATCCACCCAGGTTACGGTTTTCTGTCAGAAAACGCCGATTTTGCTGAGCGGGTTGAACAAAGTGGGTTTGTCTTTATCGGACCTAAAGCGGAAACCATTCGCTTAATGGGCGACAAGGTATCCGCCATCAAATTAATGAAAGAAGCGGGTGTACCCTGTGTACCTGGCTCAGACGGCCCATTGGGCGATGACGCCGATACAAACTTACATTTGGCCGCCGACATAGGTTACCCCATCATTATCAAAGCTTCCGGTGGTGGTGGTGGCCGCGGCATGCGCGTAGTCCACAGTGAAGCAACCTTGCTAAACGCCATCACATTGACAAAAACCGAAGCCGGCACTGCCTTTGGTAATGACATGGTATACATGGAAAAATATCTGGAAACACCACGCCATGTCGAATTTCAGGTGCTGGCAGACTCACACGGTAATGTGATTCATTTAGGGGAACGCGACTGCTCATTACAACGACGCCACCAAAAAGTCATTGAGGAAGCACCCGCGCCAGGAATTACGCAGGAAATCAGAGACAGAATCGGCAAACGCTGTATCCAGGCATGCAAGGATATCGGCTACCGGGGCGCGGGTACCTTTGAGTTTTTATTTGAAAACGGTGAATTTTATTTTATTGAAATGAATACGCGTGTTCAAGTAGAACACCCTGTAACAGAAATGGTAACCGGTGTCGATATTGTCAAAGAACAAATACGTGTTGCGGCGGGTGAGCCGCTGTCGTACTCGCAAAGTAATATTGAAATACGAGGACATTCGGTCGAATGTCGAATTAACGCCGAAGATGCGAAAACGTTTATTCCCTCACCCGGAAAAATAATCGATTTTCATCCACCAGGCGGTCCCGGAGTCCGGCTTGATACACATATTTATGATGGATACACCGTTCCGCCTTACTACGACTCAATGATTGGCAAGTTGATTGTTCACGCAGAAACAAGAGACATCGCCATGATTCGTATGCTGGGCGCGCTCAATGAAATGTATATCGACGGCATTAATACTAATATTCCACTGCATATGGAACTCGTCAAAGATGCCGCATTTCTCGCCGGTGGTGTCGATATTCATTATCTCGAGAAAAAACTCGGGCTTTAAATTCTATTTAAAACTTTATCACTGCAACTTTATCACTAAAAAAAGCAAAGGATTTCTATTATTAAAAAAAGAAAAAACCTTTGCGTACTTTGCACCTTTGTGGTGAATGTCCCTTTACAATAACGTGGAAATACATGTCCTGGCTGCAATTAAAAATAAACACCTCTACTAAGTACATTGACGTGCTTTCTGATGCATTATCTGATCTAGGCGCGTCAGCAGTCACCTTTATTGATAGTGCAGATGAGCCGATTTACGAACCCGATCATGGCACCACACCTTTCTGGCAACAAACCACAATTGTAGGTTTATTTGCAGCTGATATTAATGCTGAAAAAATTATTGAGCAACTTCACTTGAACATCAATGAAGACATCAAGTTAACCTGGCACAGTGAGCCACTTAAAGATCAGGTTTGGGAAAAAGCCTGGACGGACCATTTTGAGCCAATGAAATTTGGCAACAAACTTTGGGTTTGCCCTAGCTGGAAAGCAATACCCGACCCGAATGCAATAAATATATTGCTCGACCCAGGGCTGGCATTTGGAACAGGTACCCACCCAACCACCGCGCTTTGCCTGGAGGCATTAACACGGCGCCCGCTAGACCAGTCGAACATAATAGATTTTGGCTGCGGATCGGGGATTTTGGCGATCGCCGCTATCAAATTAGGCGCATCAAATGCCTGGTGTATTGACAATGACCCTCAGGCACTACTTGCAACGTCAGAAAACACAAAAAAGAATAATGTTGAATATAATTGCCACCTTTTTATGGCAAATGAATTTTCACAACAGCATATGAAACAAAATGTGCAACAATGGTCACAACAATCGCCACAACAAGGTTCTACAATCAATGCGGATTTACTCATTGCCAATATTTTGGCTAAGCCACTGGTGGCGTTAGCCGCCTATTTTGCTCAATTACTTAAGGGTGGTGCGGACATTTTACTGTCCGGCATTCTGGAACATCAGGAACGTGAAATCGTTCAAGCCTATACGCCATGGTTCGATATTATTGAAATTAGCAAAGCCGCAGAATGGCTATGTGTAGAAGGCAAACGCAAACCGGAAACCTCTAATTAAGCCGTAATTAGTCTATAGTTAAACAAAGACATAAGATACTAATTAACTAAATGTATACACGTTGCCCTTATTGTCACACTTATTTTAAAGTACTGGCAGAACACCTGAAAAAAGCAGGTGGACAAGTACGCTGCGGTCAATGCTATAAGGTGTTTAATTCGATAGGCAATCTTATCGAAAAATTACCCGTTCCATTAACTAAAAAACTGACCGAGAAACAAAAAAACGAAGCGGTATTTTCCAGTCCGCCACAAAGCGGTGAAACACAAGAACCATTATATCAGCCAGCCAATGACACACATGAACACAAGGCAGTTGCAACGCCTGCTGTAAAAAATGTTGAATACGATCCTGCTCTGGATATCCCACCCTCTACGCCGCAACCTTCTATACCAGAATATGAACCTTATTTACGATTAAATAGAGCAACGAAAACTGAATTCAAGAAAAAAAAATCGATCCTTCTATCAAAGAAAGATAAAATTAACGGCATCCACGCTGGCCCCCACTCGCCCAATAAAGATCTCATTGTCCATCCTACGCTGGGCGTTAATGAAGAAGAAGGACTGCAGCGCACTATTACTCTATATTGGGGTATTGGTTTATTTGTTATGCTAGGTATTTTTGTTATCCAGTACGGTTTTTTCTATAGAGGAGAATTAGCACAACGTGCTGGCCTAAAACCGTGGATTGTGAAATTATGCGATATTGCTAATTGTGAAATTCCCGCACAACTTGACATACGCGCAATTAAATTAGTCCGTAGGGATATTACGACGCACCCTAAGGTGAGCAATGCGCTTTTAATCAGTGCGGCATTGGTTAATGAATCTAAAAATACCCAACCATTTCCGATAATGCGAATTCAACTATCAGATACAGTGGGGCAAATTCTTGCGTCAAGAAAATTTGATCCGCAGGAGTATATGGATGCTGATATAAATTTACGTAAAGGCATGCTTCCTGGGAATCCGATACAAATCAACCTGGAAATTGTTGACCCAGGAAAATCAGCCGTTAATTTTGAATTCGATTTTTTTTACCCGAAAATTAAATAATCCCGTAAAGAATTGCGGTATAAGCCCACCACAAACCCTATCTTAAGACATCATATATAACTTTATGTCACATAGTTATGCGATAAAAACCTGGATTTCACTGAAAATAGCTAGCCGCACAAATTACTATGTGACTGTAGGACATTAATTTGAAATAAAAAATCGTTAGTCAAGTAAAATTATTAATAAAAATCAGATTATTCTTCACAGGCATAATGCATTCCAGTATTTAATAAAAATTAAAATATATTTTCACCAAGTCTAGCAACTTGTACTTTTATAAAGCAAAATAAAGATGTACTATGTTTCCCCCTACAAGATCACGCAGTGAGAATCTTTAGAATTTTTTCTATATGGTTGGTAATCAATAACCGACAAATTCGCAAAGTAATTATGTGAAAGTACGTGTCAAAGCTTTTATGACTTTTTACTTACATTAAGAAAATCAATATATATATCTTGCTAAGACTCGTGTGAACAAGTGCTTGTACAGAATGCTCGAAAACATGCAATTGAATTAATGCAAAGAAAATGAAAATAGGTCCCTACAATATTTCAAACAGACTGGTGCTCGCCCCCATGGCAGGTGTCACAGACCGTCCGTTCAGACAACTCTGTAAAAATCTGGGTGCGGGCATGGCGGTGTCTGAAATGGCGTCTGCAAATTCTTTATTATGGGGCAGCAAAAAAACACAACGACGTATCAACCATGACGGTGAAACCGAGCCTCGCGCGATACAAATAGCCGGCGCTGATCCAAAAATGATGGCTGACGCAGCCCGATACAATAGTGATAAAGGCGCACAAATTATTGATATTAATATGGGTTGTCCCGCCAAGAAAATATGTAACGTCATGGCGGGTTCAGCATTGCTACAAAACGAAAAACTCGTTAGCCAGATACTTGAATCCGTCGTCAGTGCAGTGGACATTCCTGTTACATTGAAAATTCGTACCGGATGGGATACGACGCACCGAAATGGAACACGTATTGCGAAAATTGCAGAACAATCAGGTATTCAAGCGCTTGCTGTCCATGGACGAACACGTGCCTGCGCTTATAAAGGGTGTGCTGAATACGACACCATTGCCAGAATCAAACAATCGGTGACAATTCCCGTCATTGCCAATGGTGATATTACAACAGTTAAAAAAGCAAAATATGTTTTGGAATATACTGGCGCCGATGCCATAATGATCGGCCGCGCAGCACAAGGCAGGCCATGGATTTTTAGAGAGATTGAACACTATCTTGAAACAGGCAGAGAATTACCAGAACCAAGCTTAATAGAAGTTCGCGACATTCTGCTAGGCCATTTAACCAATTTATACGGTTTTTATGGAGAATACACTGGTTTACGCATGGCCAGGAAACATATTTCCTGGTATAGCAAAAGTCAACCACATGGAGCTACTTTTAGAAATATAATAAATAAAGTTGCATCTGCTGAACAACAATTTAAAATGACCAGTAACTTTTTTGATAAACTAATTGATGATTCAACAACTGGGTCACTAGACGCTGATTCACAAAACTTTTCACAA
>VAPK010484223.1_pt1 | contig 16732 bp, 17 predicted proteins | sample 3395031 | NCBI WGS metagenome assembly VAPK01 (sample SAMN08290443, study PRJNA428436) | hydrothermal vent metagenome | isolation source: Deep-sea hydrothermal vent chimney 1 | place: Pacific Ocean: Juan De Fuca Ridge
AAAGAAACCCAACTCCCCAATCACCAAGATGCGGAGACTGAGCGTAGCCGAAGTCTAAGCTGGTCCGATGTTTCTCAAAAAGAGACCCTCCTCCCCCAAAATCACCAAATCAACAAAGCCGAACTCCTTTTCCGAAAAATAGAGGACAAAGAAATACAGACTCAATTAGATAAGCTCGAAGCTACCAAAAAGGCTAATGAAAACGCAAACAAAGAAAATATGCCACAAAAAGAGACCATTACCTTTGATGATTTTACAAAACTTGATATGCGTGTGGGCACTATAATCGAAGCCGAAAAAATGGCCAAGACCAAAAAACTGCTCGTACTAAAAGTAGATACGGGCTTGGATACCCGTACCATTGTTTCAGGTATCGCCGAAAGTTTTACACCTGAAGAAGTTGTGGGCAAGCAAGTCACCGTTTTAATCAATCTCGCCCCAAGGGCACTTCGTGGTGTGGATAGTGAGGGTATAATCTTAATGACCGAGAACGCAGAGGGCAAATTGATTTTTGTAAACCCTGACACTTCGACTGCGCTCAGTGTAGATGGGGTCGGTAACGGTAGTACTATAAGTTAGTAGCCCCAACACGCTTCACAACTGTTCCGAACACACACCTGTCATTCCGAACAAAGTGAGGAATCTCCGGCAATACCAACACCACCTTTCATCGATAATACACTCTACAAACAATCTTCTTTCTTGCAGCCTGTGCTGAATGCAGCCAATGCTGAGCGCAGTCGAAGCACTGGCTTCTTGATCCACAATAGAGAACGAACAACCGTGCGAAGAGATTCCTCGTTACCTCGAAATGACAAAACAAGTGTACTAGCATAAAGTAGCGAATCGTAGCCCTTTTAAACTAATTTTCATACCGATATAGAAATTACTTCGTCGTGCCTCCTCGTAATGACATAAAAGGATACAAGGCCTATTGCAATTACTTTTGTTTTACTAATGATTATGGTTACTTTTAGGGTTCATACTACAATAGTTTATGAAAACCCTATTAAAGATAACCCTCGTTTTTTGTATATCCTTATTTCTAAATTCATGTGCAGAAAAGAAAAAAGAAATAAGCACAGAGGAGGTTGCCGTGAAATCGACCCAGCCAAAAATAAAGATCATCTTCGACACCGATGCTAATAACGAGCTTGACGATCAACATGCGTTGGCCTATATGCTTTTTAACGGAGCCGTTTTTGATGTAAAAGGAATTACCGTGAATGCCACTCGTAACGATATGAATGTTCAAGGACATTATGACGAGGCAGAGCGGGTCATGCAATTGTGTAATCTCAAAGGAGCTGTTCCCCTATTGAAAGGGGCCGAAGGAAATTTCAAGGAGATCTCAGAAAATTTCGACCCAACTGACTATGACGGTCAAGAAGGGGTCGATTTTATTTTGGAGGAAACAAAAAAAGATTCGATAATTATCGTTGCCGTCGGAAAATTGACCAACATTGCATTGGCCTTGAAAAAAGACCCTTCTTTTGCTGAACGCACCAAAATCGTATGGTTGGGAAGCAACTACCCCGAGCCGGGTGAATACAATCAAGACAATGATACCATTTCAATGAACTATGTGCTCAACAGTAAGATTCCGTTTGAAATGGTCACGGTACGCTATGGTGAAGATTCTGGCACCGATGCCGTAGCCGTAACCAAAAAAGAGATCAACGAGAAAATGCCAGGTTTGGGGCCTAAGGCCATCGAGCCCGTCACAGGAAGACATGGCGGAACGTTTGAGACTTTTGGTGACTATTCGGTTAACCTTTTCGAACATATTTTTAGCCACATCAATATGCTTGAGGTAACCTCTTCACGTCCGCTTTTTGATATGGTAGCACTGGCAATTCTAAAAAATGATGGTTGGGGAGAGACCAAGTCCATTCCCGCTCCAATCTTAATTGACAATCAATGGGTAGATAGGAAGAACAATAAACGAAAAATCTTACTTTGGGAAAATTTTGATAAAGAAAATATCTTGAACGATTTCTATAAAACCATACAAAACCCTGTTCTCGTCACCACAACCAAATAACAAATCAATACTATGAAAAACACATTTTACCTATTCGTTGCATTGCTCACCTTTAGCTTAGCGGCACAAACAAAACCCAACGAAACCCTTACTACACTTTCAGAATCAACAGCCTCAGAACAAGGCGTATCAGAAAAACGTTTGGCTCGCATTGATGCCATGTTAAAAGAGGCCGTTGATAAAAACCAAATACCCGGTGTAGTCGCCTTGATTTCCCGAAACGGAAAAACCATATTTCATAAAGCCTACGGAACGGCAAATGAAAAGGCAGGAACCCACATGAAGAAAGATGCTATTTTCAGAATCGCTTCGCAGTCAAAGGCGATAACCTCAACAGCCGTAATGATTCTTTGGGAGGAAGGGAAATTCAAAATGGACGATCCCATTTCTAAATATATTCCAGAATTCAAAGAAGCGCAACTATTGGATACCTTCAACGAAAAAGATTCTACCTACACCACAAAACCTGCCGAGGACCAAATCACCATTCGCGATTTAATTACGCACACATCGGGCGTAGGGTATGGTGTAATCGATGGTGATGAACGCTTTAAGAAAATATATGCGAAAGCAGGAATTACAGATCTGTTCACCACCGAGAACATCAGTATTGAAGAAAGCGTGAAAAAATTGGCCAAGTTGCCGTTGCACCATAATCCTGGTGAAAAATTCACTTATAGCGAAGGTTTGGATGTTCTTGGGTATTTTATCGAAGTAGTTTCGGGTATGCCCTTTGATAAATTTCTAAGAACCCGCATCTTTGACCCCTTGGGCATGAACGACACTTGGTTTTACCTGCCCAAAGAAAAGCACGGCCGATTGGTTGCCGTACAAGAACGGGTAAACGATAGCTGGGTGAAATACCCCATAACCTTCTATGATACCGATTACCCAATCAAGGGGGCAAAACGTTTTTTCTCGGGCGGGGCCGGACTTTCAAGTACGGCAAAAGATTATGCCGTTTTTCTGCAAATGTACTTGAACATGGGCAAACTGAACGGCAAGCGAATTCTGAGTAGAACTACCGTACAAAGTATCATGGGCAACCAAATTGGTGATATTTGGGACGGGGGCAAATATTATGGCCTTGCCTTTGGTATAATCAATCAAAAAGGACAGGATGCTGGCGGAGAAGGCAGTTTGGGTACATTTGACTGGGGCGGTTATTTCAATACCCAATATTTTGCCGACCCAAAAGAACAGGTTATCGGTATATTGATGAAACAGACCCAAGGTGAGGCACAAGATGAAACTGGATGGAAATTCAGGCAAATGGTATTTGCGGCAATTGACGATTAGGTATTTTAAAATTAACAGTCAGGAGTTAACCTTTACAAGGCCATTCCATTAAAAGAAAAACACCTGATACTAATTTAATACAACACTCTTATGAAAAATATCATGATACTCGTATTTTTGATAACATCTGCAACAATATTTTCCCAAAAACCGAAAATGATTGATGGAGATGTCAAAAACCTAAAAGGAATTTCAGAATACAATCTTGAATTCGATTATACTGACGTACAGATTCCGAAATTCGATTCTGAAGAAGATTTTTTAGCGGATAAAATGAAAAAGCGTGAAGAGAAAGAAGCTGGCGGAGGTGAGAAATTCAAAAAATCATGGTATTCGGATAGGGAGGAATTCTACCTCCCAAAATATATTGAATCGTTCAACAAGAGATTTAAGAACAAAGAAATTGCACTAAACAAAGATAAATCAGATGCTGAGCATACCATGAAAATTCACTCCACCCTTATTTATGCGGGGTACAACGTTGGTATCGTTAGACAAAATGCTAAAATCGATGCCATAATAACGGTGTATGAAACCGCTAACCCTGATAATGTACTCTTTTCGGGAAAATATGTAAATGTACAGGGTGGTGGAGCCATTGGGTACGATTTTAATACAGGTTATCGCATCTCAGAAGCTTATGCCAAATTGGCAAAGTCCTTTGCAGGCCTTATCAAGAAAAAGGCCATGAAGTGATTTTTTTTTAGAGATAAAAAGTTTTTCGTTTTTATGGTGATTTATTAAAATGCAGGTAATATATTTAATGCCTGCATTTTATGTTTTGCAATCATACCCTATTAAAATGAAAAAGCTATTCGTTTTTACCGTACTATTGATCCAGGCCATATTCGTAAACGGTCAAAATTTTAAAACCGACCAAGGCAGTCTTGAGGCTCTAATCGGCATTGAACGCTACCATATAGTATTTGAATATGATGCTGACCTGATAGTGCCCAATTACGATTCTGAAGCTGCCTTCTTAGAATTTGAAGTCAATGAACGGGAAGGTAGAGAAACAGGGGCCGGTGAAGAATACAAAGAATTATGGTATAAAAACAGGATTGAGCGATACGAACCTAAGCTCATTCAAGAATTCAATTACTTTAATATACAAGAAAAGCAGGTCACCATAGCGAGAGAAATATCCGATTCAAAGTACACTATGGTCGTACGAACCCTGTTGACCGACCCTGGCAACAGTAATTTCTTTTTTAGAAAAGCAGCACGGTTAGAGATTACGATAACAATTTTTGAAACAGAAAATCCTGAAAATGTTCTGTATTCTACACAAATGGTCGATGTTCATAGTAGAGGCGCAAATTCAGATGATTTTAACCGTATAATTTCGGCCTATGCCGAACTAGGTCGAGGAATGTCAAGGCACTTTTCACGTAAGACATAAGGTTATTCAAGAATCTATTCCCTCCCCCATTTCAGCAATATGAGCAACTGCCTTTACCAATCTATGATGGTTCTTTACGAACGGGTTCGTCTTATCCCAAACATAACCGGCCAAAACCGAACAGATTTGCCTCTTGATCTCAGGGTTTTCATGTTTGTGAAAAAATATCGTTTGCAAATTACCGCCATACCACTCCTTCACATAGGTAGCAAATACGTTCACGCCCTCTTTTAGATAATTGGTGTATTCGTTCTCCCAATCCACCATTTCATTGTTCAATTCCTTTTCGATGAGCTTCGCCGCCAACAATGAAGATTCGGTCGCAAAAGTTACTCCCGAAGAAAAAACAGGATCCAAAAACTCGGCACTGTTACCGGTCAATACATAGCCTTTGCCATAAAGCTGTTTTACCGATTTTGAAAAATTTTTAATCATTTTGGGTTCAAACGAATACGCCACACCATCAAAGCGATCGAAGTAATAATCAGATAGCTTCATCATCTCTTTTAACTTCTGGGTAGTGTCTCCCTCAAAGGACTCTAAATAGTCCGTTGGGCCTACATAACCAATACTGGTAGTTCCGTTTGAAAAGGGAATCACCCACAACCATGTATCTTGACTGACCACATCAAAGGTAATAAGGGTACCTTCTCTTCCTTCAGGTCTTTTGGTTTCTTTTACATGGGTGAAAATAGAGGAGTGTTTTGGTAGTTCAGATGGTTTTTCCAAATTCAACAAGCGTGGCAAAACCCTACCGTAACCGCTAGAGTCGATAATATACTTTGCGGTGACTGTATTCAATTGCCCATTTACATTCTTAATGGTTGTGGTTGAACCACCTTTTTCATTAAAAGCAACATCAACCACCTCTTGCTCAAAAGCGATATCAACTCCTTTTTTCTGTAAAGTATCGGTTAGCACTTTGTCAAAATCAGCTCTTGGTACTTGCCAGGTCCAATTCCATCCTTCAGTATGTTTTTTACTGAAATCGAAATCACAAACTATATCACCCCTTAAAAATCGTGCGCCGGCCTTAACTTCAAAGCCTTGTTTCTTAAGGTCATCTAAAAGACCCACTTCATCAAAATGGTCCATACAGCGTGGCAAAAGGCTTTCCCCAATCACAAATCGAGGAAAAATGTTTTTTTCAACAACTTTTACCGAGTACCCTTTATTATGAAGATAAGCGGCAGCAACACTGCCAGATGGCCCAGCTCCGATTATCAAAATATCAATATTTTCGTTATTCATGCCCTAAAAAAATCAATGATCCACTAATTATTTTAAATTTGCATACCAAATTAACTATTTTTATCCAACATTAGCACTCGTTTCTGTATAGAACCAACCGTAAATGCCAAAAATTAAAGGAAAGTTAGGAATAGAAGAATTCTACCGCGTCATTTTTAACAATGAATCGGTAACTCTAGATGAAACCGTTTTGAACACTGTTCAAAAAAGCTTTGATTTTTTAAAAGAATTTTCAAAAAACAAGGTTATTTACGGGGTAAACACGGGTTTTGGCCCTATGGCCCAATACAAAATCAAAGATTCAGAGCGAATTCAATTACAATATAACCTAATACGTAGCCATGCCTCTGGTACGGGCGAGCCCATTACAGCTAAATATGTGAAAGCGGCGATGCTGGCGCGATTGAATACCTTGAGTTTGGGCAATTCAGGTGTTCATATATCGGTTATAGAAGTTATGACCTCTCTGATCAATAAAGACATAATACCCCTTATATACGAACATGGTGGGGTCGGCGCAAGTGGTGATCTGGTACAACTGGCACATTTGGCACTAGTTCTGATCGGTGAGGGCGAGGTTTTTTATAAAGGGAAGCGAAGAGCAACTGAAGAGGTTTTCAAACTAGAGGGCATAACTCCTATTTCAATCGAAATACGTGAGGGTCTCGCCTTGATCAACGGCACTTCGGTAATGACCGGTATTGGTGTTGTAAATACCATATATACACGTCGCCTCTTAGAATGGATGATCGCCTGCTCATCGGCAATCAATGAAATCGTGGAGGCTTATGATGACCATTTGTCTTTCGATCTCAACCAAACCAAAAAACACAAAGGACAGCGAGAAATTGCGCGTTCTATGCGCAGTCACTTAGAAGATAGTGCCCTTACAAGAAAACGCGAACATCACCTGTACACCAATAATAATGGTGTTAAGGTTTTTGAAGAAAAGGTTCAAGAGTACTATTCAATTCGTTGCGTACCGCAGATTCTAGGCCCGGTTTTAGATACGTTGAACAACGTTGAACGTATACTTATTGAAGAAGTGAATTCTGCCAACGACAACCCTATTGTAAATGTAGAAAAGAAACATGTATACCACGGCGGTAATTTTCACGGTGACTATGTATCCCTTGAAATGGACAAGCTGAAAATCGTTGTCACTAAAATGAGTATGCTGGCCGAACGGCAGTTGAACTACTTGATGAATTCAAAACTCAATGATATTTTACCCCCTTTTGTGAATTTAGGACAATTGGGTCTGAATTTCGGAATGCAGGGCGTACAGTTCACGGCAACTTCCACCACGGCCGAAAACCAAATGTTGTCAAACCCCATGTACGTGCATAGCATCCCAAATAACAATGACAATCAAGATATTGTCAGTATGGGCACCAATGCCGCCTTGATTACAAAAAAAGTCATTGAAAATGCATTTGAGGTAATGGCCATTGAGATGATTACCATTGTGCAGGCTATAGAATACCTAAAAGTTCAAGACGAGGTATCCTCAAAAACCAAAAAAATGTACGATGCGATTCGTAATATCGTTCCCCCTTTCAAAGAAGATCTAATCATGTATCCCTTTGTAAATGAAGTAAAGAACTTTATTATTAACCATGAAAACAATTAATGTCATGAAAACATTACATCTTTTAATTCTCACCTTATTATTCACAGGTTTTAACCTGATCGGCCAAGAGTTGGCCATGGTCATGGAAGGCGGCAAAATCGGTTATATAGATAAATCAGGTGCTTTTGTCATACAACCCAAATTTGCTAAAGCAGCCAGCTTTTCAGGAAAATTGGCCGCTGCTGAAAAAGACAAAAAATGGGGCTATATCAACACCTCGGGCGAATGGGCCATTGAACCCATATACGAACATGTCAAAAAATTCAATTCAAATATTGCCTTAGTTCAAAAAGACAAAAAATGGGGCTATATTGATACTTCTGGCAAAACCTTAGAAGTACCCGCATCAGACAAATACTATGATTTTAAAGATGGCGTGGCAATTTTCAGGGAAGGTGAAAAAATAGGGCTTTTAGGCACCAATGGCGCCATAGTACTGAAACCAAAATACGATGCCATAAAAAAATTCTGGGATGGGCATGCAAAAGTAAAGAACAATGATCTATGGGGAATGATCAATGCTAAAGGAGAAGAAACCATACCCGTAGAATATACCGGACTCGGGTCATACAATCCCAGCGGTATTTGGGCAAGAAAAGGAACCCAAATGGGCTTGGTCGTAAACGGAAGCTTCAAAGCAGTATCAAACGCTGAAAAAATCTATGAATTTAAAGGTGACTCTAACCTCACCTATGCCAGTGACGGTGATAAGGTTGGGTTTATCAATAATCAAGGTGAGTGGGTAATCAAACCTGCTTTTGACAAGGCAAGGTCATTCAGCAATGGTTTGGCACCGGTTATGAAAGATAAAAAATGGGGTTATATCACTGAGAAGGGAGAAGTGGTTATCGACTATCAATTTAAAGATGCCGAGCTATTTTCAGATGAAGGTCTAGCTCCTGTAAAAGAAAAAAAATGGGGCTTTATAGACAAATCGGGCAAATTGGTAATTCCCATGGATTATGACATAAGTGCTGGCTTCTCTTTTCTTAAAAAGAATGCCCAAAAAGGGTTTAACAAAGGTCTTGCAAGAGTAAAAACCAAAAAGGGCTGGACATTCCTCAAAACAGATGGCACTGTCTTAGGGGGCAAATGGTATAAAAATGCCGAAAACTTTGTGAACACAAATAAATAGTGCCGTTGTAAATGGAGGAAAAAGAGGAGAAAAAAAAGTATGCATTGATAACCGGGGGTTCTCGGGGCATTGGTAGGGCGGTATGCGTTCAATTGGCAAAAGACACCGAGTATCACATTCTCATTAATTATAATAGCAATACCGTAGCCGCGAACGAAACGCTAAAGCAGGTAAATGAAGCCGGTGGAACAGGAGAATTGATTCCCTTTAATGTTATAGATGCCAAGGCCGTGAAGAATGCTTTGGATGCTTGGCAAGAAAAGCACCAAAATGATATCATTGAGGTTATCGTCAATAATGCGGGTATTACCAAAGACGGACTGTTCATGTGGATGAAGCCCGAAGATTGGTCTTCGGTCATCAATACAAGTCTCAATGGTTTTTTCAATGTCACCAATCACCTCATTCAAAAATTATTGGTCAACAAATATGGACGGATCGTAAATATGGTCTCCGTATCCGGACTTAAAGGTACCCCTGGCCAAACCAATTATTCTGCTGCCAAAGCGGCCATTATCGGTGCCACCAAAGCCCTTGCGCAAGAAATTGCGAAAAGAAACGTTACGGTAAATGCCGTAGCCCCAGGATTTATAAGTACTGATATGACCAGTGAATTGAATGAAAAAGAACTAAAAAAGATGATTCCGGCAAATAGATTCGGCAAAGCTGAAGAAGTGGCACATTTGGTATCATTTTTGGTTTCTAAAAATGCGTCATATATTACAGGCGAAGTGGTGAACATCAATGGAGGTATTTATTCATAATTGATTTGTGGCAATGGGTAGAGTAGTAATTACAGGAATGGGCATTTACTCGTGTATAGGCAAAAACCTTGACGAGGTAAAAGCATCGCTCTACCAAGGAAAATCAGGAATCGTCTTTGACCCTGAAAGAAACGAATTAGGATATCGCTCGCCCTTGACGGGCATGGTGGAAACACCCAACCTAAAAAGTCTGCTAACAAGAAGGCAACGCATAAGCATGGGCCAAGAAAGCGCCTACGCCTATGTATCGACTTTAGAAGCCCTGAAAAATGCCCGATTAACCCAAGAACTCATTGACAAAAACGAAGTGGGCATAATCTTCGGAAACGACAGTACGGCAAAATCGGTCATTGAATCGATAGATACCGTACGAGAGAAAAAAGACACCACTTTAGTCGGTTCAGGAGCTATATTCAAGGCTATGAACTCTACCGTTACCATGAATTTGGCGACTATATTCAAACTCACAGGCGTAAATTTTACCATAAGTGCTGCTTGTGCAAGTGGATCACATGCCATTGGTATGGCCTATCATTTGGTAAAAAGTGAAATGCAGAATATTATTGTTTGTGGAGGCGCACAAGAAATCAACCCTTTGGCAATGGCCAGTTTCGATGGTTTGGGTGTTTTTGCCACGACTACTGAAAATCCAGAAAAAGCATCACGCCCTTTTGACAAAGACAGAAACGGACTGATACCCAGTGGTGGCGGTGCTACTGTAGTAGTAGAAAGCTACGAATCGGCCATAAAAAGAGGAGCACCTATATTGGGTGAAATCATTGGCTATGGCTTCTCTTCAAACGGAGACCATATCTCAACACCAAATGTAACCGGCCCGTCAAGGGCCATGAAAAAAGCATTGCAAGATGCAGATTTAGATGCTTCGGCAATCGACTATATCAATGCACATGCAACTTCGACCCCAGTAGGCGACACAAATGAGGCCAAAGCTATCTTTGAGGTATTTGGCAACAACCCCTATGTAAGCTCTACAAAATCTATGACAGGCCACGAATGTTGGATGGCCGGTGCCAGCGAGGTTATTTATGCCATGCTAATGATGCGACACTCTTTTATCGCGCCCAACATTAATTTAGAGAATCCTGATGAGGATGCGGCCAAATTAAATTTGGTAGACCAAACCATAGATAGAAAAATTGACGTATTTTTGTCAAATTCTTTTGGATTTGGTGGTACAAATTCTGCGTTAATCATAAAAAATGTTCCTTAGTGATGAATAAAGAGGTTATTATTGATAAAATAAACGACTTTCTTATAGATGAGTTTGAAGTAGAGCAAGAAGATATTTCTCCTGAAGCGAACTTAAAAGAGACCCTTGAACTAGACAGTTTAGATTTCGTTGACCTTGTTGTTGCTGTAGAGTCTAATTTTGGTGTAAAATTGGTCGGCGATGATTTTGTCGACATATCGACCCTTCAAAATTTTTATGACCTTATCGAAAAAAAAATAAGCTGAAAACTCCTAAATAAGAAATGGCTACTGAATGGGAAGGAAAATCACGCGGTACGGTTTTTGGCTATAAGATTTTTATTTTCCTAATCAAAAAATTAGGTATTCGAGCTGCTTATTTCATCCTCTATTTCGTAGCATTTTATTTCTGTATTTTTTCGGGCAAGAGCACAAGTGCCATCTACTACTATTTTCGAGAAAGAAGACAATATTCCAAGTTCAAGAGTATTATTAGCATTTACAAGAACTACTATGTTTTTGGGCAGACTATTTTAGATAAGGTCGCCATTTCTTCGGGGCTACGTAATAAATTTACCTATGAATTCGACGGTGTTGAAAAAATAGCCGAGTTGATGAAAAATAAAAAAGGGGGTATTTTGATCAGTGCCCATGTTGGTAATTTTGAAATTGCCGAGTTCTTTTTTGACGAGTTGGATACCGATGCCCAAATACACCTTGTAACAACCGATGCCGAACATGCCGAAATAAAAAATTATCTTGAGAGCGTAACTTCAAAATCGAACATTAGATTTATCATAGTCAGAGAAGACCTAGAGCATGTTTTTAAAATCAAAACCGCTTTAGATAATGGCCAATTGGTATGTTTTACAGGAGATCGCTATTTTGAGGAACAAAAAAAATTAAGCGAATCGCTACTTGGCAAGGAGGCAAAATTCCCTGCTGGGCCATTTTTGTTGAGCTCTCGCTTAAACGTACCCGTACTTTTCGTTTACGTAATGAAAGAAACCCTCACACACTATCACCTATATGCAAGAACGGCAAAAGTCGCCCATAAAGATGCCCAAACATTGCTTCAAAGTTATGTTCAAAGTGTATCTTGGATCTTAGAAAAATATCCCCTGCAATGGTTCAATTATTTCGATTTCTGGAATACAAAAGAGGCTAAATGAAAAAAGAAGTACTCATACTCTACTACTCTCAAACGGGGCAGCTATCTGACATTCTAAAAAACATAGCTTCCGTTATGGGCAATACTGCCGTCAATATTTCCTATTGTGAAATTACGTTAGAGGAACCCTATGAATTTCCTTGGAAACAAGAGAAATTTTATGATGCCTTTCCCGAGTCCTTCCTTCAAATTCCTTCTAAAGTCCATCCACTCAAATCAGGGGTCTTGGACAAAAAATACGATTTGATAATTTTAGGATATCAGGTATGGTACCTTACGCCATCCATCCCCATCAACTCTTTTTTAAAATCAGATAGTGCGAAAAGACTATTGAAAGACACGCCGGTAATCACCGTTGTGGCCTGTAGAAATATGTGGATCCAAGCACAAGAAAAAATGAAGCGATTATTGCTTTCTGTGGATGCAAAACTTGTCGGTCATATCGCGCTTATCGACAGGCATATCAACCACATCAGCGTCATCACCATTTCTCATTGGATGTTCTCTGGAAAAAAAGACCGTTTCTTGGGTATATTTCCAAAACCCGGGGTGTCAGACAACGATATCAAAGAAGCCACAAAATTTGGAGAGCCAATTAGGGAAGCATTATTGAACAACGATCTTAACAATCTACAAGATAATTTACTACGTATTGACGCCGTAAAAGTCAATCCTTTTTTAGTAATGACCGATAAAAGGGGGAACATTTTATTTTCAAAATGGGCTAATTTGATTATAAAAAAAGGAGGGCCTGGAAATGCTAAACGCCTTAAATGGATCAGGTTGTTCAAGTATTACCTGTTATTTGCGATATGGATCATAGCACCAATAGTTTTTATTGTATTTTTGCTGACTTATTTACCCACACACCAACTGAGGAGCAGAAATAAAAAATACTATTCCTCCGTTGCAATAAATAGTTTAGTCGATGAATGACGTATACATTACAAGAATATCCAAATTTTTACCTAACGAGCCTGTAGGCAACGACCAAATGGAGGAAAAACTGGGTATTATCAACGGCAAGGCATCAAAGGCCCGGCGAGTTGTGTTGCGCAATAACAAAATAGAAAATAGATATTACGCCATTGACGACAATGGTGAAGTGACCCACAATAACGCTCAACTAACGGCGGCGGCAATTGAAAATTTATGTGACGACGGTTTTACCAAAAACGACATAGAACTCTTATCATGCGGCACCTCAAGCCCCGATCAAATACTGCCCTCTCACGCATCAATGGTGCACGGTTTTTTAAAAAACGGCAATATTGAGATTAACTCTCCATCTGGTGCTTGTTGCTCTGGTATGAACGCTATGAAATACGGCTATCTTTCAGTAAAGACGGGTCAGGTTGCCAATGCGGCCTGTGCCGGATCTGAAAGAACATCTTCTTGGATGAGATCTACTATTTTCGAAAATGAGGTGGCACATTTAAAAGAATTGGAAGAAAAACCTATCTTGGCCTTCAACAAAGAATTTTTACGATGGATGCTTTCCGATGGTGCCGGAGCCGTTTTATTGGAAAGCGAACCAAAAGGCAAAACACCATTGAAAATCGAATGGATGGAAGGCTATTCATACGCCTTCGAAATGGAAACCTGTATGTTCGCAGGTGGTGACAAATTGGAAAACGGACATTTAAAACCTTGGAGCGAATTTCCTTCAGAGGAATGGGGCAAAAAATCTTTGTTCGCCATGAATCAAGATACACGATTACTCGGAGAGAATATATTGGTTAAAGGCGTGAACAGCTTAAAAGACACCTATGAAAAGCACCATATCGGTCCTGATGATGTTGATTACTATCTCGCCCATATCTCATCGTATTATTTCAAACAAGGGCTTTACGATGAAATGAAAAAACAAGGTATTGAAATGCCTTGGCAAAAGTGGTTTTTGAACTTAAAAGATGTAGGCAATGTAGGTGCAGCCTCTATTTATGTGATGTTAGAAGAACTGGTAGGTTCTGGCGTTCTCAAAAAAGGCGATAGAATATTATTGCATGTACCTGAGAGTGCTCGCTTCTCTTATTCGTTTGCCTATTTAACCGTATGCTAGATGAATTTGTTGGAAAACGATATAACGGATCCAAATTTCATCAATGACCTAATTCCCCAAAAACGACCTTTTGTAATGGTGGACAAACTGTTTTATTTTTCACAAGATAAAATAGTTTCGGGCCTAACGATATCCGAAGATAACCTGTTTACTGAAAATACTGTTTTCGAAGCAGTGGGCCTTATAGAAAATATGGCACAGACCATTGCCTTGCATACGGGTTACAGCTACTATCTAAAAAAAGAACCGGCACCAACAGGGTATATCGGTGCGATCAAAAGGGTAGTGATCGACAAATTGCCTAGTGTAGGCCAAGAATTGGTGACCACTGTGAATATATTACATGATATAATGGGTGTGACCATGGTAAGCGCCAGCGTCGAATGTGAAAAAATCGTTATCGCAACTAGCGAAATGAAAACCGTATTAGCAAATTAATGACCTCGTTCAATTGAAAGAAGCGCGCACCAATATCGATATCAAAAAATTTCTTCCACATAGGGCGCCCATGCTTATGGTGAACAACACCCTGTACTGCGATACCGATTTGGTGATATCAGAATTCAAGATCACCCCTGATTGTATCTTCGTTCAAAATGGCAAATTATCAGAAACCGGACTCATAGAAAACACCGCCCAAGCCTGCTCGGCGGTTGTAGGACAGAGCTATTTTGATTTTGATGATCTAGAGGGCAAAGGAAACAAACTGGTAGGCTATATCAGTGCCATTAAAAAAGTGCGGATATTTCAGTTGCCGAAAGTCAATGAAACGCTCATCACAAAGGCCAAGCTCGTTTCAAGGTACGATACTGCGGGAATGACCATTTGTACCATATCAGGCAACACTTTTAGAAATGATGAATTAGTTGTAGATTGTATCTTGAATTTCTTAATTCACGAAGCCAGATGAAGCAGGAAGAGGTACCACAGGACAAAAGCAATCTAGAATCGGCCAATTTTAGAGAACTGTGCTATGCCGTTGACGAAAACGGAGCGTATATTACAGAAAACAGTACTGGTTGGGATCCGAAGACCATTGCCCTTGACAATGCCATCAAAGATATTGAAGAACGCGTAGAAGATGCAAAACAACGTGTCTTCAATAATAAAACAAGCCCTATAGAATATTATATGGAGCTTCACAAAATGGATCTAGGTATTCTAGCAAGTTATATTGGCCTGTGGCAATGCCGCGTAAAACGCCATTTTAAACCTTCTGTGTTTAAAAAACTGAGTGCTACTACCTTACAAAAATATGCCGAAGTGTTCAATGTTTCAATTGAACAACTAAAACATATAGAACCTAACCCATGAGAATAGATTTTACGCATAAACAATCGGCACATTGCGAAAATGGGGTGGTATCGAACCTCATGCGACATAACGGCTTTGAAGTAAGCGAACCCATGGTTTTTGGTATCGGCTCAGGGCTATTGTTCAGCTATCTTCCTTTTTTAAAGGTCAATCACGCTCCCGTTTTTACCTATAGAGTTATGCCAGGTCTTATTTTTAAGCGCTTTGCCAAAAGGGTTGGGGTGAAAATGAAACGCGAAAAGTTCAAAAATCCGAAAACGGCCAAGGCTCGCCTAGATGAGAATTTAGAAAAGAACAACCCCGTCGGGTTACAAGTAGGTGTTTATAGTCTACCGTATTTTCCTGAAGAATACCGCTTTCATTTTAATGCGCATAATCTAGTGGTCTATGGCAAAGAAGATAGCACCTATCTGATCAGTGACCCCGTTATGGAGGAAGTAACCACCATTTCAACTAAAGAATTAGATAAAGTACGTTTTGCAAAAGGGGCCATGGCACCTAAAGGGCATATGTACTACCCTATAGCATTTCCTGAACAACTGAATCTTGAAAAAGCCATCGTCAAGGGCATTAAAAAAACCTGTAGCGATATGACCGCACCCATACCCTTAGTTGGTGTAAAAGCCATAAAGTTGGTCGCTAAAAATATCAGGAAATGGCCTGAGAAAATAGGGACTAAAAAAACCAACCACTACCTTGGGCAAATAGTACGTATGCAAGAAGAGATTGGTACAGGTGGAGGAGGGTTTCGATATATTTATGCGGCTTTTTTACAGGAATCGAGTAAAATATTGAACAACGATAAATTGTCAGAACTATCAAAAGAAATGACCGAAATTGGTGACCAATGGCGTGATTTTGCCTTGGAAGCTTCACGTATTTATAAAAATAGAAGCGCCCAGACGGATGCCTATAACAAAGTTGCCGATCAATTGGAGGCCATTGCTCAAAGAGAGGCTATTTTTTTTAAAAAACTGAGGAAGGCGATATAAAAATCTCCTTAAAAATAAGAGGGCGCTCATTTTATAGATGAATAAAGCACAATCGATGAATTACAATCCCAATATACATCACAGACGTAGCATACGGCTTAAGGGATACAATTATGCACAAGTAGGATTCTATTTTTTAACATTGTGCGCACAAAATCAAGTGCATTTATTTGGCAAAATACACAATGGCAAAATGGAATTGAACACTTTTGGGAAAATAGCCCAGCAAGAATGGATAAAAACGATTGAAATAAGAAAAAACATAGCCCTAGCAGAATTTATCATAATGCCAAACCATATTCACGGCATCATTGAAATCAAATACTCAAAAGGAAATACCGAAAACATAGGCAAATTCAAATCGCCTACCCAAACCATAGGGGCAATAATAAGAGGCTATAAAGGATCAACAACAAAAAGGATCAAAATATTAATAGGGGAAATAAAAAAAGCGGA
>VAPK010446275.1_pt1 | contig 16716 bp, 10 predicted proteins | sample 3395031 | NCBI WGS metagenome assembly VAPK01 (sample SAMN08290443, study PRJNA428436) | hydrothermal vent metagenome | isolation source: Deep-sea hydrothermal vent chimney 1 | place: Pacific Ocean: Juan De Fuca Ridge
CACGGAACGCCGAAACGATATAACATAAATCGTAGGGTGGGCAACGCTTTTCTGCCCACCATAATGCTGTGATATAAAAGGTGGGCAATAGAGCGTTGCCCACCCTACAGGGCTTCAGTATTGCTAAAATTAAAGGTCATACTTTAGCGGATAAATTATCTAAGGGCGATAGCTGTTATATTTCCATTCGTTCCAATGAAATTGCCAAGCATCATATTGCGTATTTATATTTTTTAACAAAACACTACATATACATATAAATCAAAAATGGGTAAGCTGATTTGATTTGCCAAACCTTATTGGTGAATATTATTTGTATCTCAATTATAAATGTTTAATCAAAAGCGTTGAGTCGTTTAATTTAACACATTCAAACAGAATGTCATCAATTGAACCTTCAATAGGGTGTGTGTAATGTACACCGTATTCAGTATCAGAATGTAGATGTTTTAATGTGCCGTGAACAGTAAAAGGTGTGCCTGATTCTGGGGAGGTTATGGTGATTTTTAAGGAGTCGTCAATGTTTTTCCCCAAGGGGGAGCTGAGTTTTAGACGAATGCCAGTTAAACTAATATCTAATATTTCGCCATCTATGGATATTTCTGGTTTTGATGGGTCGGTAGAATGAATACCAGCTTGTACATTTTTGGGTTTTACCCTGTGGTGGTTTCGTCTTTCTGGTTTCATAGCACTGAAAAAAATTATCCTCAATAGGTTTTAAGTATAACAGAGAAGAAATGAAATTTGTAGAGAAAAATAATTATCTAACCTAATGATTTATAAGGTAAGTAACTGCTTACAGAGAGGTTTTATAAGCAAGGATTTGCTAAGGGGACACCTATAAATATCCCTTGGCCTGGCGATGCTACACTTTTCCAATAGGCTTGGAGTTATTACTTGCAATAAAAGCAGGCTTATTAGTTGATAACGTTATTTTAAAAACCTATCCATTATTGGATCGTAGGCTTTAGCCTCGTCTGAATCATACAGGGCTAAAGCCTCACATTCCAAATGTTAGAATAAATATATACCCACCTACTTAGAGAGATGGAAATAAATAATCGTCTAGCCTTTTAAAAGCTGATAAGCCAGGTTCAATGATTTTTCTAGGTAATTTTTTTACAACCCATTTAACACGAAACCTTGTAGTAGGGTATTAATGTAAGGTCGTAAAAGGCAATTGTAGAGACAAGGCATGCTTTATCTCTACGAAACTGTGCTTTGTATAACGTTAAGTTTTGTCGTTTTATTGAGATAAAAGCGTAGTACAGGAACCTTTGCTTTCAGAGGGGGTGAATGCAATAAACGGTTCCTGACTAGCAAAATGCGGGAATAACAAGGCATCCTGCCTTGAGTTCCTTTTCCCGCGCACTCCTGTCCTAAAGTGGCAACCGGCTATCTAATTAAAGACCCTTGGCTTTCCGAACCCGTTTTCAACGGGGGTGGCAAATTAAGCTACAAAAATCCTTTTGAGTGAATTCCATCTCTTTGTAGTTACTATTAACATAGCACTATGCGTGCCAAGTATTTAAGCTGTTGATTTATAGGTATATGTTTTTTTATTAATGCTGTTTTAGTTTTAAAATAGGGGATATGCCTTATGAGTGTGTGAAATGCCTTAGTTTTAGACTTGATTAGGTGCTTTATCTGTAATTATGCTGTAACAATTATAAGGATAGGTAAGGAAAGTATTTGAAGTGTATACATAGCTTAGTAAATGCACTACTTAGCTATGCATATTATTAGTGGCATTAAATTTGCTTGCTTATACGATAACCCAGAAGCATTTGGTAGTGAAAATGGGTTAACTCTGTTGTTGTTAATAATAAAGTGTTGTCTTTATTTGTAAATAAAACATGATGATAGTCTAAAGGTTATGTTTTTTCTGTGATCTTATTAGCAAACAGTCACTTTTTAAAAATTAAGTAAGGAATAAAGCAATGAAAAAAACTAAACTAGCAAAAGCGGTTGCTCTTGCTACACTTTCTCTAGCTATGCTTCCTACAGCATCAGCACATGTAATGTATAACACTTTTAATGGAGCTGGAAGTACTGATGGCTGGACGCATGAAACAACTTCTGCTGGAAAAAATACGGGGGCAGTTGTACCGTGGGTGGGTACTGTCGGTGGTGTTCGCCCTTATGGTTATGTAGGTAAGCAAGCATTAAACTGGGCTGCAACCATTCATACCGCAACTTCTTCGCTTGTCGTGTCTCAGGCGGATGCACAAACTGATTATGGGTTCGCGGCTGATATTTCTACTGCTAATGGTGCCTGGGGTTCTTGGCAAGATCCTAATAATCCTTCTATTACTCGTGGTTGGGGGCATAATACCGATTATGGTTTGGTCAAAGCGCTAGTGGATACTGATATAAAAATTGATGTATCAAAAGTTAATACTGCGGATGACATCTTTAATTTTGGTATTACTGTGTTTACAGGAATGGATGATGGTACTGCGAGTTTTAATCATCATTCAGTATGGAATCAGGGGTATGTTTCAGGTGTTAATGAGGCACCCGCTATGGTTTCTGACCCTATGGGGACTAGTGGCTTGACTTATTTAACGCATGGTGATCAAGGTGTAGTTACTTTTCATGCAGTAGCTAACCAGGTTTATTCTGTTTATTTAGGTGGAAATGATGTTAATGGTGATATTTTTGGAACGCCTTACCAATATCAAGCGGCTATTAGTGCGGTTCCAGTACCTGCTGCAGCATGGTTGTTTGGTACTGGGTTGGTGGGCTTGGTTTCTTTGGGACGTAGAAAACAGAAAGTAGTTTGATGTTTAAGAATTAACTTGCAATAAGTTGGTTTTTTAAGGAGTAATAGGTGCCACGGATGGCATTTTTCTATCTATTTAGTTTTTGTTTCAATTCTGCGAGAGATAAGGCATGCCTTATCTCTACGGTTATTTGGAGAAGGTTATTCAGCCTTTTATTTTAAATTCCCTAATACCTGGTAAAGCCATTATTGCTGTAGCAAATAGCCAGAATGCGGCTGGTACAGGCACTGGGGATGCTTCAAGTGACCCTGTGATTGTGGTGTCAGCAAACAGAATATCAAACTCTCCATTGAGAAGAGTAAAGCTGAATGAGCCTGTATGATTTGATGGATTGTTATAATTCCCATCAATTGAAGCTGAAGCAGTATCTGATGCATCTAATAAAGAGTTGTAGGTAGAAATAGCTATATTGACATCCGTATCTGCATGTTGTCCTGAAACATTGGTTAATAGGTTGTAAGTATAGTCAATTGTAATATTATAGACATCATTTATATTCACAGAAGTGTTTTTAAAAGTCTGGAGATATTCACCGAAATATTCAGAGCTTGCCATACTGTTTGATATATTATCTTCAGCATGAAATATTTGTGTATAAGTAGTTCCAGAGCTGTTGTAGTCAGCAAGTGTGGCTGTGTGTGTGCTTGAGCTACTAGTAAAAGAAGGAGCGTAATTTAATGTTGGAGTAAATATCTCACCAAAATCATTGATGGTACTGCCAATTGTTAATCCTGATAGAGAATTACTATTTGTATTGCTATTTGTTGCGGTGATTGTAAAATCGTATGTAGCCGTACTGCTAAATGCGCTGGTAGCCTGGGCAGGTTGAGCTGTTATGCTTGAAATTAAAAGCACAGAAGAGATAAGTGCTTTGTTTTTATAGACTAAAAATTTCATAAGATTTACCTAAATTGTTAAAGTTTGGGGGGAATCTCTCCCCCCCTTTTTTGTTATGAATACAGATTGCCAATAGCAGACTAAAGTCCGCTCTAAAAAATACCTATATATTGCAAAACTTAAGGTGTTAAACCGGCTTCAAAAGGTAAAAGAGGGTTTGTTGCACCATCTGCACCAACGGCTGGAATAGTTATAAAGTCTTCTATTGCCAGTGATGAACTTAAAGGGTTTCCTGCACTGATAAAGAAAGAATCCCCCGAGTGGCCATTAGGAACAACAAGCTCAGGGTGGTCAAAAGGTGCTTGTTCGTAGCGAACCCTCTCATCTGTCAATGTTTTCAAAAAAGCCAGTAAATCTGCCCGTTTTTGAGGGTTTGTTCTCATTGGAGTTGATGTCAGAAAATCATGTTGATTACTATTATCTTTATTTCCACCGCGAGAATAAAATTCAATAACCTGTTCCAATGTGGCCATGCTGCCGTTATGCATATAAGGCCCTGTTAACTCAATATTACGCAAAGTAGGTGCTTTAAAGGCTGCTTGAGAAGCAATAACTAATTTTTTATCATTAGGGTTATTAAAAGCGGCAGTAGCGGCTGCAATTGTTGGAATATAAGCATAACGAGAGTTTTGGCAGTTTTGATTACGAATGGATATTTCAGCAGGACCCTCGCGACTGCCATCAGGTTCTCTGTCAGCAAAGGCAGAGAAAACTGTTGGGAAGTTAAAGTCAAAACCTAAATCCCAGCCAAGAGGGGCTATAAATTGACAGCTGTGTATATGGTTAACGGGCTTGTCTTTAACATTTTGGTAATTCCCCATTAAGTACTCTACATACTGGCTACTAAACGATAAAGGTTTGCCAAAATCATCAACTCCATTTAGGCCTGGATCTGAGTTTGGGTCGGCTACTCCGGTGTTAAAAAATCCAAAATCCATTAATTTAGAGCCATTTGGGTTTCGAGTGATATCACGAATAACAACATCAGGAAATTCGGTAATTCCTGCGTCTTTAGCGGCATCAACAAAGTTTTGCCCCATCGCTTCTGGGCCAAAGGCTCTTAAACTATGTGTAGGACCATAAAAAGCATTTGCTGTAGGTGTAACCAATGTTGAGTTAGTGCTAATAGCTGCGGCAGTAAGCGTTGGGCCTGCATGGCAAATATTACAATGGTTTTCGAGAAATACATCCAACCCCCTTTGTTCTGAAGCAGTCAAGCCTGTTGGTTTATAAGTGATAGGATCCCTAACAACAGTGTCGATAGGTGCTTGGTCTGACACTAAAGTGGTTTCATAAAGTTGAATAGCAAGTGCCATAAACATTGGGAAATTGGCTTCCATCTGGTTATAGCGAGGACCACCTGATGCGGGTGCTCCAAAAGAAGCGAGTCTTCGTGTATACGACCAGTATTTTCGGTCAAAAGAAGCTCGTATCATTGCTTTGTATGTGGTTTTCAGACCGGGCTGTAATTTACCCGCTGAGTCTAATGGTTTATTAAGGTTTAAAGGGCTAAATACGCTATCATTAGTATCTACTTTTTGATGTTGTAGCGGTTGGCGGAACAGTACTTTTCTACCTATATCTGCAATACTACGGTTGCTACAAGTCATTTCAAGTTGACTCATGGCGGTTGCAACGACTTGAGAGGCAAGAGATGAGTTTATTAAGTGTAGGTGCTGTTTTTTAACGTGTCTTCTATTAACTTGTACCCAAACACCTGCATTAGGGTCACGGTCTCCCCAGTTGTTATTACCATTAAAAACATTATTGGCGCGACCATCCCAGAAATTTCTATGGTTAAAAACGGCATTAATAACAGTAGGAGCGTTTCTTGGCTCAACGCGGCGAGTACCGGTGCCATTTATATTAAAAATAGGGTCGGCACTACGGTTACAATTGTCACTCATTCCTGTAAAACGCGATGCACCTGTAAAAATACCACTAAAGGTTCCTGACGATGCAATGGCATCATCAGTTTCCCTGATAATACCGCTGGCTTTATCAAAAGGGTTGGTATATTGCAGTAAAGGAAAGTCAGCAATGCTAAGTGTGTGATTAGGGCCGCCCATGCCTGAGGCTAATAAATCAAATATTTGTCCTGAAGGATGAGGACTTTTAAGTCCTGGATTAATCTGGTTTTTAACGCGGTTATCTGCACCAGCATGAAAATGACAAGAAGCACAAGCCATGCCATCACTGCCTACATTAACATCCCAAAATAAGGCTTTTCCTAAGGCTATTGCCATATCTTTATTAACAACAATGGGGTCTGCTCCATCTAATAAACCAGGTACTGGAGGAGTGGGTACACCAATTAAGGGGACGGGTAAAGGGCCGTGAGCAAAGGTTGCTTGTGATAAAACAAGGCAGTATGCAATGGCAATTTTTTTAGATAATTTCATTGGGTCACCGTAAAAAGAAAAAAATCAGAATAAGCTACAGGTAACTTGGTTACTTCTGAATAATAGGGTGCTTTATACAAACTTTAAATAAGAGGGTTTAAGCAAAAGCATTCTAAGTTAGGTTAATAAAAGCAATTATTGAGCCAACTCAAAAACCTTATTAAAAGAAGGGGGGAGTGGAGCCTGGGAGGTGTTGAAAAATGTCATAAATATGTTAAATAACCTGTTTTGTGTTATATGACACAATTTATAGGCTACAGATAAACTTTTCAATAATATTGAATATAGCGATATACAAATCATAGCTTATAAACTCTATAGCAAACTTTAGTCCGCTTTACAAGTGACTGGCCTTAATTCATTAAAATCGTAACCAATTGTTATTGAATGATATTGTTTTAATATTAATTTGCAAAACTAAAAGCCGGAACATCGAGTAATAGTTAATAGTTAAAAGCTTTTATATAAGGTTGAAGTTGATTGAGTACTGTGGAAAACTCTTTTTCGTAGTGTTTCCAGCGAGCTAATGAGCTGGAGTATAAAGGTTGGGAAACTTGGTTGAAGCTTGGACTGCTAATAAATTTTTTTGCCGCATATTGATGGAATTTTTTGGCTTCAGAGTTCCAGTCTAAATTTATAAAGCTAAAAATTTCACGAAAAGTAGCTTCAAAGTTGTTGACAGCATCTTCATAACGAAACTCAATAAAATCTAAATTCATTTCTTTCTTTATATAGAACCACCACTCCATTGTTTGCAGATAAAGAGCAATGGTTTTTTCCCAGCTTAAAAGGTTAACTGTTGTGGGTGTTGGAACCATAATCTGCATAAAACAACTTAAGCAGACATCACGGGGGTCACGCATAACAAAAATTACTTTTGCATTGGGAAATAGGCAATTAATTAAGCCAATATCAAAGGTATTCATCGTAGTTTTATCAATAAAGCGTTTGCTGGTGATCTCTTTCCCATGTTTGTTAATGGCAAGATCCCAGTAAAATTTTCTTAGATGGTGTATTTGTTTGGCTGTAATATTTTTTAATTGCTCCGGTATGGATAATTGATTGCTTGAAATTTTTTTAAGCTCTTCGCGCAGAGAGAAAATTAAATCCGTTTCATCTGAAATAAATGTATTTTTATGAGTATCGAGGACCTCCTGGGTAAGTGTTGTGCCTGAACGTAAAAAACCAATTAAAAAAACAGGGTCTGTGTAAGCATCTGTGTAAGCATCTGTGGAGACAAGCTTGCAGCAATGGTCTATTAGTTGTTGGTTAAAGCCTTTGGTATATGATAAAAGCATATCAGATACAAAGGTGGCATGTTGCTTGTTAACCTCAGGCAAGGATTGCGATAGTGTGGCAGCCAGGTTTAAATGATTAAAAACCTGGCTATATTGTTTTGTTTTATCAAGTATTAAAGCGAGTTCTTTATGCGCGCGGAAGCGCTCTTCGTCTGAAGATGGGCGGTCTAATACTTTTTGTAAACGGTTAATAGCTTTATCGTACAGACTATTTTTAGCTTCTAAAGTAGCGTGTTGAATATTTAAAATAGCATTTTCGGGAGCTTTATTAATCGCTTGCTGACTTGCTAATAAAGCAAGTTTATTGTTATTGAGTCGAGCATAGGTATGGGCTAGTATTTGGAACCCTCGGACCTCTTTTTTATTAATTTGCACGGCTTGTTTGATTAACTCCAGCGAGGCTGGATAATCATTCCAGAACTGAAGCTGTTCGGCTATAAGCAGCAATTGCTGGGTATCACCACTTTTGTATGCAGTCCTAGCTAACTGCTTGCCTGCTTTATGTAAATAGCTTAGCCCTTGTTTTTGTTGTTTAGCCCAACATAATGCTTGTCCTAAACAGGCAAGAGCCTGTGCATTTTTAGGCGTATCTGCTATAGCTTTCTCAAACCAGTAAATGGCCTCGCTAATATTTTTAGATTTGATAGCAGATTGGCCGCGCTGTAGATAGTTTGTCATTTTAAAATAGCTTGAGTTTTTGGTTTATAGATAGTTAAGCTTAATATAAGCAAAATTCCCGCCGAAATTAAGTGATACCCATTACATTGAACTCACTTGCATGATTATTAATAAATAATTGATTTAATTAAAACACGGAATACAAGTATGCCACTTAAACTTTATCACTTTCCTTTTAGTGCAATGGGGTCATCCTGTGAAATAAAAATTTATTGCCAAGATAAAACAAGCGCACGGCAAATAGCAGATAAAGTGATTGCTGATGTAAAACGAATAGAACAACGCTATTCGCGTTATAGAGACGATAGTATTTTATCTGAGATTAACAGAGTTGCTGATAAAGGAGGGTCAATAGCTGTAGATGAAGAAACTGCTGCTTTACTTAATTATGCTAATACCTGTTATCAGCAAAGTGCAGGGTTATTTGATATTACTTCGGGGGTGCTTAGAAAGGCATGGGACTTTAAGTCACAAACCATTCCTAAACAAGCAGAGATAAAAAAAATATTAAAAACAGTAGGTTGGAAAAAAGTTAAAGTAACTTCATCATCAATAAGTTTTGCTATCTCAGGAATGCAACTGGATTTTGGTGGCATAGGCAAAGAATATGCAGTAGATCGAGCGGCTAATATTTGCTGGCAACAAGGTATAAAGCATGGTTTGGTGAATTTAGGAGGGGATATAAAGATTATTGGTCCACACCCAGGGTCAAAGCCTTGGAAAGTGGGGGTTCGGCATCCACGAAAAGCAGGAGAAATGCTGACTCAAATCCCCGTTTATTTGGGGGCAGTGGCTAGTAGTGGGGATTATGAGCGCTGTATTGTTATTAATGGTAAACGCTATGGACATGTACTTAACCCCAGAACAGGATGGCCTGTATCTGGGTTAGTGTCGGTCACAGTTTTATCCGAACAATGTGTTATTGCGGGAAGTGCTTGCACCATTGCCATGTTAATGGAGCAACAAGGAAAAAATTGGTTAAAAAGGTTGGGGTTAAAGCATATCTGGATAGATCAGAGTGAAAAAATGGGAGGCGGGTAGTGTAAGTGTTTTTAATTAAACTTTGTTATATAACGCATTATACGGGTTATATGCCTTATTTTATTGTTTTTATAGCCTCTAGTTTATTTATCAAACAATGGAAATCTTCATTTTAATGAGGGTTGATTTAAGGTGGAAGACAAGGAGCCAGATTAAAGACTAAGGGTGTAACAAAAAAGAAGGGAAAGGGGGGGGGTATTATTTTTTATTAGTTGGCGCGATAAATGCTTATTTCTTATAACCTTGTCACCGGTGAAGTTGAATCGGAAATTAGACCTCATAATATTTTGAGGTGGCTGGGTTGCATTCCTGGAGCATATAGATTGTGCTAAAGGGAATTTTTGATTAGTTATAACATTTATATTGGAGTGAGTTTTATGAAAAAATTTATTAAGCCAGTTGTATTGGCACTTGGATTGTTAAGTATAACGGGGCAGGCTTCTGCGCATGTGACATCTGCGGGGACTGTGTTTGATTTTAGTTCTGGTATATTTAGGGATGCTCTTGCTGGCCAAGTAGCGTTTATGTCATTGCCAGGAGCTGTTTTTCCTAGAGATGGGCAGGATTATGTACAAGATGGTATACAGTATAGTGCGATTGGTTTTGGAACTGCACCTGGTTTGTCAGTAGGTACTATTGCAAATGATTTTGGTGGTGGTAGCAGTCATGTACATGGACAAACCACGGGAGGCAGTCGAGTGGGTGAGTTGGCTGCTGATGCGGGCGGTGGTTTTTTTAAATTATTAGATGGTGATCCTTTTAGTGTCGCTGGATTAGATGTTGCTAGGTTTTCCTCTGCTATGCAAGATGGTAGTAATGGAACCTTAAATTTTCGTGGGTATACTTCTGCTGATTTTACATCTTTTACAGATGTAACTTTGGGAGTTGATGCTTTAGGTAATATGTTTTCAGTAGGTGGGAATTTTGCTACGGAAATAGGCACGCCGACTAATGGTTTTAATGGTACACATTTACATCTAGATGATGTGTCTGCTTTTGGCGAACTTTATTTGTTTGAGTACTGGTTTGATGCCTTTGGTAGAGCTACTAATCCTATATTTAGCCCTAATTCTAATAATGGCTTGAATTTGGCTGTTGAGATAGATAATGTGGAGTTTGGCGCGGTTGTTTCTGCTGTGCCTGTTCCTGCTGCTGCGTACCTATTTTGTACTGCTTTATTGGGCCTTGGCGGCTTGAGTAGAAAAAAAGAAGCCGTATAAAGCTAATGAAATAGCCGCCTTTATTGGCTATTTTGAATTTAAAAGGAGGGGCTAGATTTGCCCCCCCTTTTTTTGACTTTTTAAATAAGCTATTTTTGTGTGTAAAGGGCTTATTATTGCTTTTTTTTGGAAATTTAAATGCATATTTTATTATTACAGTTATTGATTTTTTTTACTCCTGTCGTTAATGCGTTAGAAGTGAATGATACAGCTGTATCTTGCCCTGCAACAATGAAAGGTAGAGAAGGGATATTAGACTTGCAAAAATTTAGTGGGAAGGTTGTTTATCTGGATTTTTGGGCAACCTGGTGTCCACCATGTAAGAAATCTATGCCTTTTTTAAATAACTTACGTAATAAGTTAGTTGATCAAGGGTTTGAAATTATAGCTATTAATGTTGATGAAGAGCCAGATGCCCTTCACCTTTTTTTAAAGAAATATCCGGTGGACTATCAGGTTGCAATGGATGCTACTGGGCAATGCCCCAAAATATATAATGTTAAAGCTATGCCATCCGCTTATCTTATTGATCGAAAAGGAGTGATTAGATATATTCATTTGGGTTTTCGAGAAGGTGATAAAGGTGAAATTCGCAGTAAGGTGATGGAACTATTGTCAGAGCAGTTTGAAGGTTAAGTTAATGATATTTATCAGAATTTTTATTGCTTGTTTGTTTGTTAGCTGCTCTGCATGTAGTGTGGCACCCTGGGAGCGAGGTAATTTGGCAAAACAGCAAATGTTAATTACTCCCAATCCATCACTTACAGCATTAAGAGCTCATGTGTTTGATAGTAAGGAAGCTTCTTCTGGCGGTACAGGTGGAGCCGGAGGTGGTTGTGGCTGTAACTAAAATCTGTAAAAAAGGGAATGCAACATTGTTGGCACTGAGTAGTGCCGCACTGACTTTACCGGGTGTTGCAGTCCAGGCAGGGATACCTGTTGCAGAACCACAGTTGACTACTCAGTACGGTCATTATGTAGAGAAGGGGGAGCGAATGAAGGTTGATGTTTATCATGGTGATTTTGTTGTGCCGGTAAAGGATAATTTTGAGTTAACTTTTAGTTTTGACCAAGATACTTACGTGGGTGCATCACCTCATTTTAGTACGCCTTATGGTTCATCTGATGCAATATCTGCAGCCTCTGATATAGATCCTTTTAGTTTGTCTGTTATAGTAATTGATGCGCATAGTGATGTGAAACAAGGTGTCTTGAATGATATTAGAGGGCGTATTATCCCTCCTACAAATGCAAATATTGAAACCTTTAGGCGCCTTATTGATGCAAAAACTATTGACTATACAGCTAGACCTAATGTTACATTGGCTCCTCACCCTTTGGAAACACGTAATATGCCAGTATTAGGTGCCAATTTTTATTGGGGGCCTGTTACATTAGGCATTTCTAGCGGTTTTTCTATAGAGCCAGATTTTGAATCGACATTCGGTTCAGAAACAGTGAGTTGGGAACTTAATAATAAACTCACTACGCTAACTGTCGGTTCTAGCTTCTCTAATAATAATATTATAAGAGAAGCAGTGTCTTTAGGTGGGCCTCATGATCATAGTACGGGTAATGTCCCTGACTTTAAAGCTAGTAATAGATTTCGTACATTTAATTTGGGTTTATCTCAAATTCTAACAAAAAATACTTTGCTTCACTTGAATGGTAGTTATACTCGTCAGAGGGGGTATCTTTCTAATCCGTATAAACTGGTTAATATTAAAGGGGAGATAACTCCAGAAGAATATAACTGTGCTGGGTTTGGTGGGGCATTTTGTGCAGGGCTTGGGGGGGAGGGTTCAACGTGGGATCAGTTTACTGACCTTGAAGTAGCTGGTTTTGAGCTGTTCCGTGAAATAAGACCAGAAAAACGAGATCAGTGGGTCGTCTCAACCGGAATAAATCAATATATTCCTACCCTTGATGCCAGTGTACATTTTGATTATCGTTTCTTTTTTGATAATTGGGGTATTAATTCACATACTTTTGAACTTGCCTGGTATCAAAGTCTACCTTTCGGTATTACTGTAACACCTAATATTCGCTATTATTCACAATCTGGTGCTGATTTTTTCGCACCTTTTTTTCGAGCACCACGACAAGATGGACATTATTCCAGTGATTATCGTTTGTCCTCCTATGGCGTATTAAGTGGTGGTTTATCTGCTGGTATCGAGTTTGCCAAAGGGGTTAAATTGGATACCAGCTTTGAGTATTCAACGCATAGAGGTTCTTTAAAATTAGGAGGAGGTGGGGTTGGTGACTATGCTGATTTAGACTCTTATCTAATTAGTGCTTCTTTACAGGTGGATATGTCAAGTTTAGGTCGGGCAATAGGTGGGGGTCGCGGCCATAAAATGCAGATGAGTCATGCTGGTCATATAGGGCATCCGCCTGCAGGCGTGATGTTTGGACATATGTTGGGACAGGCTGGTGATATGATGGTGGGGTATAGTTATAAGTACAGTGACTGGTCGACGGGGATGCAGCAGAGGACTAGAACTGGAATTTCTGATCAGGAGTTGATTGATAACGCTTGTAAAGGTGGGGTGTGTGAATTTAAAGCTGATGGAATGGCTATGCATATGCATATGATTAATTTTATGTATGCGCCAACAGATTGGTTAAATCTGGTGCTTATGCCTCAATTTGCTTATAAAAAAATGGATATGCAACCATTACCTAACTCAACTGTGACAGTTGGTGGTTTTCATGAGAATAATGGTCTGGGTGATACTTTATTTGGTGGGTTAATAAAGATTTTTAATTCAGAAAACCAGCATATACACCTGGGGATAGTCGGTAGCGCACCAACTGGGCGTATTGATGTAACCTTTGATAGTTTTATTAATGATAAGAGCCAATTACAAAGTTTTGGCATGCAGTTGGGAAGCGGTACTTGGGATCTTAAGCCAAGCTTGACCTATACTGGAAAATCGGGGAATTGGTACTGGGGTGTTCAGGCGACAGGAACTAAGCGATTGCAACACCGGAATAGATTTGGTTATATTTTAGGTGATGAAATTGAAGGTTCATTATGGGGAGGTTATCGAGCACTGGATTGGATGTCTTTTTCAGTACGAAATATCTATAAAGCACAAGGTTCAATTAGAGGTGATGTTAATAGAATAATCCCTGTTCCTTTAGGGCAAACAGCGCAGTTAACCCCTCTGGAAAACCCAGCTAATAAGGGGGGGCAATTCTGGGATATTGGTGTGGGCGCGACTCTTTCTGTCCCAAGAGGGGAGTATGCCGGTCATAGTTTAAGTGTTGAATGGCTGCAGCCAGTGATTCATGATCTTAATGGTTATCAGCTGGAACGTGATGGTACTCTGGCTGTTCGCTGGGGTTATGCTTTTTAATGAACGTCACTTAACTGACTTACTATATTGTTATAGTGCGTGATTATTGCTGAAATACTTTGTAATACAGCTGTAGGGGCTCACTACCGCTTTCCCCACCTTAAAATTGTCGAAGTATTTCATGTTCATTCTTTATTGCTTTTAGCCCTCTCCAGCGGGAGAGGGTTGGGTGAGGGGGACATAAAATCATTCTTTATCTTTTTAAAGAGAGCCTCTTGCAAAACTAATTAATATCCAATTTAGCACTATATGTTGTGTTATATTTTTTTAAAAAACACTACATATAGATATAAATCAAAAAATTGATCAATTATTGTACAGTTTTGCAAGAGGCTCAAGAGATTAATTTTAATTCTCCCCTCCCAACCCTCCCCAGAAAGGGAGGGCTAAGAGAATAAGCCTTATTCCTTCTGAATTTAGCTGAGGCTTATGGATAATCAGGAAGTAATTTACAATTATAATTTCGACAGCCTCCTAGTTAGTGGTAAGGTAAGAAAATTAAAGCCTTGATTCCACGCTGATTCATCAAGGGTACAGATACTTTTAGAACACATATTAATCATAGATTTATTAGTAGAACCTTAAAATATGAATTTACCACTTAAAAAAAATATCATGCTGTATGCCTCTTTTTGTCTAGTTACATTAGTGCTAGGTTTTATGTTTAGTGATGCTTTAATTTATATGGTAAGGAGCTGGGGTAGGGAAGAGTATAGTCATGGGTACCTAATTCCTGTTATTTCATTTTGGTTTATTTGGAGTAATAGAGCAGTCGTTAGTCAGTATTTATCCAAGGGAAGTTGGTTAGGCGTTGCTGTTGTTATTATTGGTTTGATGGTTGGGCTAATGGGGGAGTTAGCTTCATTGTATATAGTAACCCAGTATGCATTTTTACTGATTTTATATGGTCTGGCTTTAGCGGCTGTTGGTATCAAAGGCTCAAGGGTTTTGTGGTTTCCTTTGGCGTATTTATTTTTTATGATTCCATTGCCTAATTTTCTATACAATAACCTTTCTTCTCAGTTGCAATTAATTTCATCGCAATTAGGTGTCTGGGTAATACGTGCACTTGATATTAGCGTTTTTTTGCAAGGTAATGTAATAGATCTAGGGGTATATAAATTACAAGTTGTTGAAGCGTGTAGTGGTTTACGTTATTTATTTCCTTTAACTAGTTTTGGTTTTTTGTGTGCTTATTTTTTTAGAGCACCTTTTTGGATGCGAGCCATTATATTTTTAACAACCTTACCCATTACGGTATTAATGAATAGCTTTCGTATTGGTGTTATTGGTGTTTTAGTTGAATACTGGGGGATTGGACAGGCAGAAGGCTTTTTACATGATTTCGAAGGCTGGATTATTTTTATTGGTTGTTTGGGTGTGTTGTTTGTAGAAATGTGGCTATTAGTTAAGTTTTTTATGCCAGGAAAATCATTTTCTCAGGTCTTTGTTGTTGATACGGACTTCCATAGTGAAATTGTCATACCAAATAACAGTAAGAGTGATAATCAAAATGTATTTCTTGGTTTGTCAAAATCATATATAGCAGCCTGTGTTTTGTTACTGATAATGCTACCCCTTTCAATTTTGTTAGGAGGGAGAGAAGATGTTGAACCCACTAGACAACAATTTACATCGTTTCCTTTAAAATTAGGTGCATGGAAAGGCACTGAAGTGGGTATGGAGCAGAAATTTATAAAAGCACTAAAATTTAATGATTATATTATCAGTAACTATACAAAAACTGGTGATAGCTTGCCGATTAATTTTTATGTAGCATACTATGCTTCTCAACGTAAAGGCGCTTCTGCTCATTCACCAAAATCTTGTATGCCAGGTGATGGCTGGAGAATTGGTCAATTTGAGCAACGTAAAATAAAGGATCTTGTAACAACAAAGGGCGAGCCACTGGTTGTTAATAGGACGGTAATTAGTAAGGGTGATAATAGACAATTAGTTTATTATTGGTTTCAACAACGAGGCCGCATTATTACTAATGAATATATGGTAAAACTGTATTTGTTTTGGGATGCTTTAACTCAACACCGTACTGACGGTGCTCTAGTTCGATTGGTGATCACTTTACCTGAAGGGAGTGATGAAGCTGATGCAGATAAGGAATTGACTGATTTTTTAACCGTTGTTTTTCCTGAACTGGAAAAATATGTGCCCAGTTAGCAAGGTAGGCTCTTAGCTTCCCCCTTTGAAAAATGGGGATTGAGGGGGATTCCATAAAAGTTAGTAGTTATTTATCTACCTACAATAAGTTAAAAAAGACATTTATATAGAATATCCCCACCCAAGCCCTCCTCAGCAAAGGAGGGCTTAAGAGCATTAATTTTATAGTGAGCTGTGGATTGCTAATAGGCATGTTAATTTAATTTTCATGGTTATTAAGGAGCTACAGTTTATAAATTGTAGAGCGGACTTTAGTCCGCCATTGAATCAGTAATTTTGAGTGAGGTAAGTCGCAAAAAATAATATAAGTAGCTAACAATATTTATTCTAACATTTGGAAGTGAGGCTTTAGCCTCACAGGAGTAAGGCGAGGCTAAAGCCTCACTTCCAAAGTTTATTAGTTCAAAATGTTAAAATAATTTTGATCTCCTAGTTCCCACGGTAATCCGTGGGAACTCATGCCGGAACGCGCTACGTTCTGTGACGTAGCGCGTCACAAACTGCATTCCCACTCAGAGCATGGGAACAAGGTTTGGGTGGTTTAATTATTGTGGGCTAAAGTAGTCTGCTTGACAATCGACTAGGAGGCTGTCCGAGAATAGAAATTGTCGCGAGGGAAAGCCCTTTTGAGTCAATTTTTTCGTTCATTTGAGGCGAATAGTTGTGCTATTTAACGAAAATGAACGGAAAAAGTGGCCAAAAGGGATTTTTCCGTAGCAGATTGTCTATTCTCGGACAGCCTCCTAGTACTTAAGTAGGCAGGCATAATTAACTTAACAATTTATTTTCGTCATTCCCGAGTGTTCTTATCGGGAATCTACTGTGTAGGTCAGATGGATTCCTGCTAAGAG
>VAPK010272327.1_pt1 | contig 16699 bp, 14 predicted proteins | sample 3395031 | NCBI WGS metagenome assembly VAPK01 (sample SAMN08290443, study PRJNA428436) | hydrothermal vent metagenome | isolation source: Deep-sea hydrothermal vent chimney 1 | place: Pacific Ocean: Juan De Fuca Ridge
AAAAGAAAGACAAATAGAATTGAAAATAAATATTTATACATTTACTTTATATGTTTCACGTGGAACAATTAAATCTACCTTCCCATATATACCAAAAGTACAGAGACATCACTAGGTGAAACACCCGATATTCTACTGGCTTGTGATATGGTAGTTGGTTGAATTTTTGTTAGTTTTTCTCTTGCTTCAAAAGAAATAGATTTAATCTTCTGATAATCAAAATTTGATGGGATTTTAATGTTTTCTAAACGCAACAACTTATCTGCACTATTCTTTTCTTTTTCAATATAACCAGAATACTTTACATGAATTTCTGTTTGCTCCATAACTTCATTATCCATATTATTATCAATGATAAATTGTTCTACTCCAGGAAATTTTCTTACATCATCAAAATCTAACTGCGGTCTTGCAGCAATCTTAAACATCTTCATAGATTGTGAAACCAGCGCGGAATTATTAGACTCCAGAATTGGATTTACATCATCAGGTTTGATACTGGTTTTCTTTAAAAAATCAATAAACAAATCTGTTTTTAATTGTTTTTCTACTACACGATCTAAACGCTCTTTAGATGCCAGACCAATTTGATATCCTTTAGGTGTTAATCGTAAATCAGCATTATCTTGTCGTAACAAAGTTCGGTATTCTGCCCTAGAAGTAAACATTCTGTAAGGTTCTTCCGTTCCTTTGGTAATCAAATCATCAATTAAAACTCCGATATAAGCTTCATCTCTTTGTAGAGTAAAAATATCTTTATTTTGAATTTTTAGTGCTGCATTTATTCCTGCCATCAATCCTTGCGCAGCAGCTTCCTCATATCCAGTTGTTCCGTTGATCTGACCAGCAAAATATAAATTTTCAATTCGTTTAGTTTCTAGACTATTTTTTAATTGAGTTGGTGGAAAATAATCGTATTCTATTGCATAACCAAATCGTAAAACTTTTACATTTTCAAATCCAGCTACTTTTTTTAAAGCTTTGTATTGGACTTCGTGTGGCAAGGATGTAGAAAATCCATTTACATAAATCTCTGTAGTATGCCATCCTTCTGGCTCAATAAATAACTGATGTCTTTCTTTGGTGGCAAACCGATCAATCTTATCTTCAATTGATGGACAATATCTTGGGCCAACACCTTGAATTCTTCCTGTGTACATTGGAGAGTTTTCAAAACCTTCTCTAAGTAAATCATGTACTTCAATAGAAGTATATGTCATAAAGCATGAGCGTTGTTCTTTTAAAGTAGATGTAATATTTGAATAGGAAAACTTTAAAGGAATTTCATCTCCGGGCTGCTCTATCATTTTTGAAAAATCAAGAGAATTTGCATCTACTCTAGGTGGTGTTCCTGTTTTCATCCTGCCTGATTCAAATCCTTTTTTCACGAGATCTTCCGTTATTCCAACTGAAGCTCCTTCACCAGCCCTACCACCACCAAAGGTTTTTTCACCAATATGAATCTTACCATTTAAAAAAGTACCCGCTGTAACTATAACTGTTTTTGAAAAGATCTCTAATCCCAATAAAGTTTTCACTCCAATAATTTTGTCCTCTTCAAATATCAAACCGTTTACAGCATCCTGATATAGATCTAAATTTTCAATCTGTTCTAATTGTAACCTCCATTCTTCTGCAAATCGCATACGGTCACTTTGGGCTCTCGGACTCCACATTGCAGGTCCTTTTGATTTATTGAGCATCTTAAATTGTATAGCTGTCTTATCTGTAATAATTCCACTATAACCACCAAGAGCATCAATTTCACGAACTATCTGACCTTTTGCGATACCTCCCATTGCAGGATTGCAACTCATTTGAGCTATATTTTGCAAACTCATCGTTATCAACAAAGTTTTTACACCAAGATTGGCTGCTGCAGCTGCAGCTTCACTGCCGGCATGTCCACCACCAATCACTATTACATCATATTTCCCGTCAAATAAACCCATTGATTAATCATTTTGTTCCACGTGGAACATTTACAATTCAATTTTAAAAGTCCGCAAAGATAGGTAATAATCTTCTTTGGAACGCATTTCACTTTTCTCTAAGTCTGTTTTATCCTTATAACCACAATAATGCAGCACTCCGTGAATAATCACACGATGTAATTCTTCCAGAAAAGAATTCTTCAATTCTTCTGCATTCTCATGAACTCTCTCTGTAGAAATATAAATATCCCCAGAAATAACATCTCCGACAGTATAATCAAAGCTAATAATATCAGTTAAGGTATTGTGATTCAATTCTTTAATGTTAATATCTAACAAATAAGAATCATTACAAAAAATATAATTTATCTCTCCTAACCTTCTGTTTTCCTGATGAATAACAAATCCAATCCAATCAGCTAATTGCATTTTATTTTGTAATTTAAAACTATTAATTGCACTATAAACTATCATATATAAAATTTAATTAATTTTGAAAATACTCTTTCGTCTTTTCTTTATACATCGGTTTAAAATCAAAACTTTTTCTGATCAAAATTTCATCTTCATGAAGAAACAATATATTTACATCAATAGATTCAATATTTCTATTTTTAAAAATATCCTTATTATAATTAGATTTCCGCTTATTATCTTTGTTTTGATCAAAAGTTGCCTTCTCTAATTTTAATAATTCATACTCTAATTGCTGCATTTTAACAAGGCTTTCTTTATTGATTCCTTTTTCTAATAATATTTTTTCCAATTCATCCATTTTATGAAGTAAGGATTGTTTCTCTTGGTTAGATTCGGAGTTATTTTTTAAATATTGTTCCATTTGTTTTTTAAAAAGACTCTGTTCCTTATACATTTCAAACTGTTCTCCCGTCATCTGCTCTTTACTCTTACCTTTTTCTGATTTACCAGGCTCCAACCCCTTTTTCATCTTTTGAAGCATTTTACTTTGTTTTTTAATAATATCAGGCAAACTTACACCTTCCCCCTTCTTGCCTTTTCCCTTACCATTTCCAGGTTTTTGATTTTGTAAACTCTGCAATATATCTGATAAAAGATCTGCTAAATTATTTGCAGCAGTCATGGTATATTGCTGGTTAGATAAACCTTTACGAATATTATTATCACTAATATTCTCAAGAGATTTATCAAGATTATAATGTGCATCAGCAAGATCTTTTTGAATTTTAGAACTAATTTTAACCAATCTTAAAGAAAGGGTATATAAACTATCGTCGATATGCTCAAAATATTCTTTTAGTTGTACCTGCCTTTTCAGTTTATCAGGATAATCTGCATTTTTAGAAGTAATTCCTTTAAACCCTAACATTACTTCTTCCTGATCGAAAGAAAAGATAACAAGATTCTCTAAGATCTGTTGCAAATCTTTTATATTCTCTTTGGTACTTTCTTCTTCCATTTGTGCCAGCTGAGAACTTAATTTTTTACTTAATTGCTGCATTTTTTTTGCAGCAGCTTTTTGATTTTTTGCTGCACTTTTTTTGCTTTTATTTCCTGAATTCTTATCGTTCTTTTCAAGATCAGTTGTAGCCTTTTGCTGATCCATTATAATTAATTGCTGATCTGCCTTTGTATCAGGTAAAGGCATCGGTTCTTTTAAACCTTGATTCTCCTTCTTTAATTCACTAAAATCTTTTTGAATAGAATCAAATTGATCGTTTAACTGCTTCTGATTTTCTAAAGTGTTCTTCTCTTCTTTAGACAACTTTTCTTGCTCTTTTGCTAATTGATCCAATTTATCAATAATCTGCATCGTCTTTTTCTCTACATAAAACCTTTTTGTCAATTCCAAAATTCTTTCCAGTGAACGAGTTTCCTGCTTTGTCTGGGCACTTAATTTATCAATTCTTTCTATCAAGTCTTCTTTCTTCAATTTATCTGCAAGCTCCTTTAGTTCTTTCAACAGATCTTCTTTTTGCTGAAGATCCTTACTTTCTTCCAGTCGTTTTTTTAATGCTTCTTTCTTATCTTTTAAATTATCATTTTCCAGATCTTCCTCTTCCTCCAGGTTCTTTAATAAAAGATCGATATTCTTCTTCATCACCTCTTTGTATTTCTTTTGTCTTTTTATAAAATCATCCAGCTGTTTTTTATCATTCCAGTTATTACTATTTCTTGTCTTTAATTTTTTTGAAAACTCATCCATTTCCTTTTGTAATTCTTCGAAGCTTTTAGAGGTATTTTCAAGATCCTCCAGATTTTGTTGTTGCTCTTTTAAAATTTCATCATTTATTTCCTGTTGTGATTTATTACGATAATAAAAAACTTGTGATCTGGTTTTCTTTTTCCCATGATTACCATCATTATCAAACACATCAAAAAAAATTTCATATGCCATATTTTCCTCCAGAATCAAACCATTTGGAAAAATATAAAAAAACTTTTCAAAATCCGATCTACCAATATCAATATTAAATACGCTTAGTTTATTATTTAAAATATTCTTTGCTGTAACCTGTAGTTTGGTCAAACCATAATCATCACTAAGTTGTCCAGCAAATTGAACAGGACCTCTACTTACCGAATCAATATCTGATTTAACCTTAATCATCGGAAACTGATCTTTGATGATCCTCAGACTATAATTTAGCTTTTCATAATTTTTAATATTTAAATTAGAAGTATTTATTTGATAATCAATATTTTGATTAATCAATTTACTTAATTCATATTTTCCATCATTGAGTTTGAATTTATCTTTAGGAGCAATTCTATTTTTTTCATTCAGAATATGAAACCTTAATGTGCTGGTGTTCTTTGTAGAAATGATCCAGGTAATCTTTGTCCCTTCCGGGATATTTGCATTCCCTGTATTGTGAATAAATTCAGCATCCTTTCTGATATAATCAGGGTAATTCAAATACATTTCAAAATCTGTAATTCTGGGCGTAGGAACAACCTCCAATATAAAATCTTTGGAAACAACTTTATTTGCCTCTAAATGAAAATCAATATCTTCTAAAGGTGCATTAAACTGATAAGTGAAATGACCATTCTTCTTTTTATTTAAAAAATAACTCTGCCCGTTAAAAACAATTTTAATCTGATCAGGACTGACTTTTCCATTGGTGGTAACAAGCAAATCGAATGATTTATTCTCAATAGTTTGTAATTCTTTATTTTGGATTTTAAAGTAAAAAGGAGCTGGCGGTGTATAAACAATTTTATGGTGTACTACCCTATCCAGACTTTCTGTAAAAACAGTGTTCTTTCCGGTTAAAAAAGAAAATATGAAAATGATCAACGGAATACTTAAATACTTTAAATATTTTTTGTTTTTAGAAAAATGAATAGCATTTTTAAAAGGTACCGGTTGTAAACCTTTTGATTTTTGCTCAATACTTGCTAAAAGTAATTCTGACTGATCACTATTTTCGTGCAATTGCAACACATTAAGCAATTTATCATCTACCTCTTTAAAATAAGTTCCTATAATGTTTGAAGCCTGAGCTAAGGATATTCCTTTTTTCAATCCCAGCAATTTAAACAGAGGAATAAAAATAAATTTAATGAGTAATAAAACCTCCACCAATATAAAAATCCAAAACAAAATAGTTCTTGCAAAAGGTTTTAACCATAAAAAATATTCAAGTAATAAAGTAAATATCAGGTACAATAATCCAAAGGAAAGAAATAAAATACTTCCTTTGATCATTTCATTGGTATAATACTTTTTAATGAAATGTTGTAGTTTTTGCTGTATCTGATCGAAATTATGCAAACCTGATTTTTACTTTTTGTAAAAATACAAAGATTGCATTGAACAGAATACGAAAAATCTATTGGTAAATCTTAAAAATATTTTACTTTTTCCTTCGCTACTTAAAGGCTCAATGCTGCAGTTCATTGATTTGCTCCCCATACACCGGATGAATGAATATATAGAAAATGATAAATCCTATAATTAAAGTAGGGGTCCTTTAGTTTTTCTCATCAATACTTCATCATAACCTTTTACAATATAATCTTTTAATAAGCCAATATTTTTATATCCTTGTTTTTGGTAAAAACGTTGCGATTCTTTATTAAAAGAAGAAACACACAGAAAAATATTTTGGCTTGTCATAAAGATCTTATTCTCAATAAATTTCATCATCACTTCTCCAAGTCCTTTCCCTCTCCATCCTTTATTTAAAGCTATGCTTTTAATATAACCGGTAAACGCTCCTTTTGTTTGTAAAACAAATGCACCTATAATTTGTTTATCATTTTCAACTACAAATACTTCATGCAAGGGATCATTTAGAGTTTTTATCATAGCATTTTTTGTAATTCCAAGAGAAATCCAGGGTTCAGAACTTGCGAAAATATCGGCACAATTATATATTTCCTCTTGTGATCTTACCTCTCTAATTTCCGGCCAAAACTGTTTCATGTTTATATTTTCAAATGATAAGTAGCTAATTATGTTATAAAAGTAATCAAAAAGTTATCTTCCGGTTTTATTTTAATAATTTTAAGCGCATTTAAATTATTTTTCGATGAGTCCAATGATCGTTCTTACAGTAATATCATTATATTTTGCTGTATTATTCCTTATTTCCAAGGCAACTTCCAAAAAAGTAGATTCCGAAACCTATTTTACAGGAAACCGGCAATCACCATGGTATGTAGTGGCATTTGGAATGATTGGGGCTTCTTTATCGGGTATCACTTTTATTTCTGTCCCTGGAGAAGTAGGAAATAGCAATTTTTACTATTTTCAGCTGGTTCTGGGATATTTGGTAGGGTATTTATTGATTGCCAATATTTTATTGCCTTTATATTACCGTTTAAAACTAATCTCCATTTACTCCTATCTAGGCAGTAGGTTTGGAAAATATGCATATAAAACAGGTTCTTTGTTTTTCCTGATCTCACAATCCATTGGGGCTTCTTTACGCTTATTCGTGGTTTCCGGTGTTTTACACCTTGCTTTTTTTCAGCATTATCACGTTCCTTTTATTGTAACTGTTGCCGGAACAATTATACTCATCTGGGCTTATACCAATAAAGCCGGAATTAAAACTATTGTATGGACTGATCTTTTCCAAACTACCATGATGCTGTTATCGGTTGGAGTAACGATATATATTGTTTCAAGTGATCTAAATCTCTCATTTGGAAATATGGTAGAAAGTATTGTGAATAACGAACACTCTAAGATATTTAACTGGGACTGGTTATACGAAAAGAATTTTTACAAACAGTTTATCACAGGAATTATTGTGGCGGTTGCCATGAACGGATTAGACCAGAATGAAATGCAAAAAAGCCTTACCTGCAGAAACCTGAAAGAAGCTCAGAAAAATATTTATTTATACAGTATTATTCTGGTAATCACTAATCTCATCTTTCTTTCACTTGGTGTTTTACTTTATCTGTATATTGATAAATTAGGTATGGAATGGCCAATTGATAAAATAGGTAATTTAATCAATACCGACCGTATCTTTCCTGAACTGGCACTGAATCATTTTGGACTTTTTGCAGGAATCGTATTTTTATTAGGGATCTCTGCTGCTGCTTTTTCTTCTGCCGATTCGGCCATGACCTCATTAACCACAGCATTTTATACCGATTTTATATCGGTTAAAAATAAATCTAAAAGTGAGAAAAAAAGGATCAGAAATATCATCAATATTGGTGTGGCTTTTGTTCTGATAGGTATTATCATGATCTTTAAAGCGATTAACAACGATAGTGTGATCAATACGGTTTTTACCGTTGCCAGTTATACCTATGGACCTTTACTGGGTTTATTCTCTTTTGGATTGTTTACAAAATATAAAATAAAAGATAAATGGGTTCCGGTAATAGCAGTCCTTTCCCCTGTAATGGCCTATTTATTTAATCTTTTAAGTATGAAATGGTTTGGGTTTCATTTCGGGTATACCATTTTACTTCTTAATGGGATAATCACATTTTTAGGCTTATTGCTAATCAGAAAAAGACCGTGATGTTTTGATATAAATGATTAAAAGACTGCTTACAGGAATCAATTTTTAACAAAAAAATTATAGTGTAATTATAATTATTACTTTTACTTCTGTTATTTCTAAAATCAAAAAAGATGAAAGCTTTAAGTACATTATTCTTTATTCTGTTTTCAGTTCTCTCTGTTACTGCACAACAAAAAATTTATAAAATGAGTAAAGAGGATATCAATACATTGCTGATAAAGAAATCCTCTGAAAATTTAACGCTTACAGAACGGATGAATTTCTTTTCTGAATTGTTTCTGGGTATGAATTATGATCTTAACTGTGTGGGAGATGGACCTTACGCTTTTTACGATACAAAACCTCTACTCACCTACAAAGCAACAAATTGTATGGTGTATTGTGAAGATGTACTAGCGCTTTCTATGTCAGATAGTTATGAGAACTTTTTTAATAACCTTCAAAAAATACGCTATAAAGACGGGATTATTGCCATGAAGTTTAGAAACCACTATACCATGGCCGACTGGTTGCCTGAAAATTCTTGGTTGCTTCATGATGTTGCCAAAGAAGTAGCAGGTGAAAGGTCAAAAACCATAACGAGGACCATTTCACATAAAAATTTCTTTTCCGGCAAAGGAATTACCGATATGAGATATGTAAAAAAAGACCGGACAATTACGGTAAATTATATTCCTTTTGATGTTTTGCATGAAGTAAAAGAAAAGATAAAAGATGGTGATATTCTGGCACTAACCTTTGGTAAACTTGATGATATTTTTGTGGGGCACATGTTGATGGCCTATGATACTCCCTCTGGAAAGGTCATTCGGCAATCATCTTTAAGTAAAAATACAACTTTCGAAACATCTTTTGATGAATGGGTAAAAAAGTATATGAATTCAAAAAAATATGTAGGGATTACACTGATGCGGGTTAACGATGATCTGAATAAAAAAGGTGAGATCATTCTGCCTTGGGAAGTTTCTATACTGAGAAAAGGAAAATAAAGTACAAATATTTTTTGTTTTTTGGTAACTATTATTCAGGGTTTCACTCAAAGTGAAACCCTGAATTGAATAAATTTAAAATCATCGGATGAATCAACATACGTATTATTTAAAGCTTTTTACTTTTCTCTTTCAACTTTATTCCTGATAAATTATCTTTGCAACTTAAAATTTTACAAATGTCAAAACCAGTTAGAGTACGCTTTGCTCCAAGTCCAACCGGACCATTGCATATTGGTGGTGTTAGAACCGCCCTTTTCAACTATTTATTTGCTAAAAAACATAAGGGAACATTTGTTTTACGTATTGAAGATACCGATCAAAACAGATATGTGGCAAATGCCGAACAATATATCATGGATGCGTTAAACTGGTGTGGAATTCCACCGGATGAAACCATCGGAAAAAATGAAAAATTCGGTCCGTACCGACAATCAGAAAGAAAAGATATTTATAAAAAATATGCCGACGAACTGATCACTTCCGGAAATGCTTATTATGCTTTTGATACTGCCGAAGAACTGGATGCACTGAGAAATGAATATCAGGAAAATAAAAAGACTTTTATTTACAACCATCATAATCGTGAAAAGTTAAATAATTCTCTTTCGCTTGGTGCAGATGATATTCAAAAACGCTTAGAAAGTGGTGATAAATATGTGATCCGTTTTAAAACTTCTGTAGATCAAACGCTGGAAATGCAAGATATGATCCGTGGAGATATCAAAATTGACACTAACACTCTTGACGATAAGATCTTGTTTAAAAGCGATGGAATGCCTACCTATCATTTGGCTAATATTGTTGATGATCATTTGATGGAAATTACCCATGTAATTCGTGGGGAAGAATGGTTGCCATCTATGGCTTTACATATTTTATTATACAATGCTTTTGGATGGGATGCTCCTGAATTTGCACACTTACCACTGATATTAAAACCTACCGGAAAAGGTAAATTAAGCAAGCGTGATGGTGATAAATTAGGTTTCCCGGTATTTCCATTAGAATATAAAAACGAAAACACAGGAGAAATTTCCAGAGGTTATCGTGAAGATGGTTATTTCCCGGAAGCTTTTATCAATATGCTTGCCTTTTTAGGATGGAATCCCGGAACGGAACAGGAATTATTCTCTTTAGAGGAATTAATTCAGGCATTTGAAATAAGTAAAGTAGGAAAGTCAGGTGCAAAATTTGATGTAGATAAAACCAAATGGTTCCAGCATCAATATTTGATCCAAAAGAATGATGAGGAATTAGCACAACTTTTTCTTAAGCAATCAAAAGATTCCCGCCTGCACGGGAATGTCAAGGCAAATGATATTGAATATGTTACCAAAGTCATTTCTCTGATCAAAGAACGGGCAACTTTTGTTTCCGATTTTTGGGATCTGAGCAGTTTCTTTTTTCAGACACCAACAGAATACGATGACAAAGCTTCTAAAAAAGCCTGGAAACAAGATACTACCACATTGATGCAAGAGTTGGTCTCTGTATTAAGTAGTATTGAAGATTTCTCTTCAGAAAACACCGAAAACATTGTAAAACAATGGATTAATTCAATAGAAATTGGTTTCGGAAAAGTGATGCAACCTTTTAGGTTAAGTCTGGTAGGAGCTATGAAAGGTCCCCATATTTTTGATATTACCAGTTTGATCGGTAAAAAGGAAACGATTCAAAGAATAGAGCAGGCGATAAAAATTCTTTCTTAAAACAAAAAAATCATCCGATAAAGATATTCATCGGATGATTTAAACATTATTTTCTAAATCTAATTCTGTAAAGATTTATCTACTTTTTCAACTTCTTTTACATAATATTTAGTGTCTCCCATCCATGGAAATGTGCCAAACCTTTCTATATAGGTAAGTTTTACTCTGTTACCCTGAAAATCCTTTAATTTATCTAATACAGCTTTATCTTTTGATTCTACAGAAAAATGAAATTGTTGTTCATCCGACACTCCCTGACTTAAAGTTCCTTCCCAGGTTTTAAAAATCATTCCTCTATTGGTAATTTTTACAAGTTCACCAGATCTATATCCTTCACTGTAAGTCACAAAATAAACAAATGCCATATAAACCGTAAATACAACTACAAGGGCAATGATAGTGGTTGTTATTAATTTTTTCATCTTATTAAATTTAAAGTGTAAATATAATCAAATTTATTTCCTTTAATTTAACTGATGATTACTATCTTTATGAGTTTAATAACCATAAATAAAATCATATGCTATCAAGTGCTCCTTTTATTATTATTTTACTGGTAATTCTCTTTACCGGACTTTTTATTGTGAAACAGCAAACAGCTGTAATTGTTGAAAGATTTGGTAAATTCTTAACTATTCGTCATGCCGGATTGCAATTTAAAATTCCTATTGTTGACAGAATTGCAGGTAGAATTAGTTTAAAAATTCAACAATTAGATGTTATTGTAGAAACCAAAACCAAAGATGACGTTTTTGTTCATTTAAAAATTTCTGTACAATTTCTGGTACAAAAAGATCATGTTTATGATGCTTTTTATAAATTACAAAATCCTCAGGAACAGATTACTGCCTTTATTTTTGATGTGGTTCGTGCCGAAGTTCCTAAAATGATATTAGATGATGTTTTTATTAAAAAAGATGAAATTGCACTGGCTATTCAACGTGATTTGAAAGAGGCGATGTTAAATTACGGATATGATATTATCAAAGCTTTGGTTACCGATATTGATCCGGATGAAAATGTAAAAATTGCGATGAACCGAATCAACGCTTCCGAAAGGGAAAAAGTAGCGGCACAATTTGAAGGAGATGCGCAACGTATTTTAATTGTTGAAAGAGCGAAAGCAGAGGCTGAAAGTAAACGCTTACAGGGAAAAGGTATCGCCGATCAGCGACGTGAAATTGCACGCGGACTGGAGGAAAGTGTGGATGTTTTAAATCGTGCCGGAATCAATAGCCAGGAAGCTTCTGCATTAATTGTTATCACACAACATTATGATACTTTACAAAGTATAGGGTCGGATACTAACTCTAATCTTATTTTATTACCAAACAATCCAAATGCTGCAAGCAGCATGCTAAATGATATGGTTACAAGTTTGGTTGCTGCTAACAAAATCAACCAATCTTCTGCTTTAAAAAAACCTAAAAAAGAAGATTAAAATGCTATTGAATCAATTGATTCCAGGTATATAAAAAAACCTCCAGTATTTTAAAAATACTGGAGGTTTTTTAGTTTAAAAGATAAATTATTATTTTTTATCTGTTTCTTTTTTCTTCTCTTCTTCCTCTTCCTTCTCTTCCTCAGAAGTAGCATTTTTAAATTCTTTAATTCCGGTACCTAAACCTTTCATTAATTCCGGTAATTTTTTTCCTCCAAAAAGCAAAAGAATAGCCAATCCTATGATGATCCATTGCCATGGACCAACAAAACCTAAAAATATTGTTTGTACGATCATTATCAATTTATTTAAGCTACAAATTTACTAATAAAATTATAATAAATAATTATTCTTCCAATTTAACTTTTTGCTTGGTTCCTATTATAAAATATAAAATTGATCCAATTAATGGTAAAAGTAAAACAACTAGTACCCAAACAATCTTATTATCATTCAAAAAATTATTTTTTAAAATATCTACCAGAGCAATTATTGGTAAAATAAACATTGGAATTGCTAGCAAAATAATAATCCATTGCCATAGACCAATAAAACCTAAAAATATGGTGTGTAAAATCATTCTCTATTTATTTGATTTACCAATTTACTAAATTATACTATGGTTTTTAATTTCTAATATATCCTCCTAAAGATTCTTTTTTACTTACTTTATCAGGATCTCCTTTTATTTTGATAATTCCACCCACAGATGCATTTGCATCTACAGAGTTTTTAGCGTAAACAGTTGCATCACCACCAGTATAAACACGAACCATGGTATCATCTGATTTTAGATCAGCTCCTTTATAAAAACCACCTGTATTGGCAACTATATTTTGATTCTTTACAGAACCTTTTAATTGTACAATACCACCGGTATATGCTTTCACTTCAATAAATGAAGATTCAATATTTAAATCGATCTCAGCAGCTTCTGTAGCTTTCAAATTTATTTTTTCAAATATAAGTTTATCATTTGAATAAATTTTAGAACCTTCATTAGCACTTATAAGTTCTAACTGATCATTAAAGTAAACCGTGATATTTACTTCATCTGCCGAAAAAGTTTCTAATACAGTCAAAGATATTTTCAAAACTCCATTTAAATTTTTGATATTTACATCTTTTGACTTACTCCCGGTAATAATAATTTTAGGATTTTCTGCTTTAATCAATTCCACATGTAAACCTCTATAGGTTTTAATGGTATTGAAATCACCTAAATTAATATTTCTTTCCTCCTCCTGACTAAAAACAATCGAGGTAGTTAATAGTAAAAAAAATAAAACTCTTTTCATTTGTATTTATATTGTTAAATTATTCTATTAAATTAAAATCTAAAAATTTACGTACCAGATCGGTATTTTTAACGGTTACAGTAACCTCATCTCCTAATTGATACATGGTTTTGGTAACCTGACCGATCAAGGCATATTGTTTTTCATCAAAGATAAAATAATCACTTCCTATATCTTTAATTCGAACCATTCCTTCACATTTATTTTCAATGATTTCCACGTAAATACCCCATTCTGTAACTCCTGAAATAACTCCGGTAAATTCCTGATCTTTATGATCCTGCATATATTTAACCTGCATGTATTTGATAGAATCACGTTCGGCTTTGGTTGCCATATATTCTCTTTCGGAAGAGTGTTTACATTTCTCTTCATAAATCTCTGCATTTACTGATTTACCTCCATCTAAATAATATTGTAATAATCTATGTACCATCACATCAGGATATCGCCTTATCGGTGATGTAAAGTGTGTATAATAATCAAATGAAAGTCCGTAATGACCTATATTTTTAGTAGTATAAATAGCTTTACTCATAGATCTAATAGTAAGGGTTTCAATCATATTTGATTCTGCCTTGCCATGTACCTCTGCTAATAATTTATTTAACGAATCGGTGGTATGTCTTTTTGTATCTGTTTGTATTTGATAACCAAATTTTGTAATTACATCCTGTAAAGCTATTAATTTATCAATATTTGGCTCATCATGAACCCGATAAACAAAGGTTTTTTCCTTATTCTTTTCACGTTGTTTTCCAATAAATTCAGCTACACTTCTATTTGCCAATAACATAAATTCTTCAATCAGTTTATTGGCATCTTTTGATTCTTTTATATAAACTCCAATGGGATTAGAATCTTCATCCAGCTGAAATTTAACTTCTGTTTTATCAAAAGAAATAGCACCATGCTTCATTCTTCTTTTACGAATGATCTTTGCTAATTCATCTAATTTCAAAACTGCAATTTCAATATCATTTTCAGGGTTACCAGCTTTCTCTTCAATAATTTTTTGTGCACCATCATAAGCAAATCTTTTATCAGAAATTGTTACGGTTCTGCCAAACCATTTATGAATAACATGTGCTTTATCATCCATTTCAAAAACAACTGAAAAAGTAAGTTTTTCTTCATTCGGACGTAAAGAACAAACATTATTGGATAATATTTCAGGTAACATTGGCACTACCCTGTCTACTAGATAAACAGAGGTTGCTCTTTCATAAGCTTCATCTTCTAAAATGGTATTTTCGATCACATAATGAGAGACATCTGCAATATGAATTCCTATTTCATAATTACCATTTTCAAGCTTTGTAAAAGATAAGGCATCATCAAAATCTTTTGCATCGGCAGGATCTATAGTAAAAGTGAGGTCTTTACGCATATCCCTTCGTTTTGCGATTTCTTTATCGGTAATTTCTATTGGAATTTTTGATGCATATTTTTCCACTTCAGGTGGAAATTTATAAGGTAATCCATAATCTAAAAGAATAGAATGAATCTCGGTATTATGATCACCAGGTTTACCGAGAACATCTGTAATTCTTCCAAACGGATTTTTAGAATTAGCAGGCCAGTCAGTAATATTTGCAACTACCTTGTCTCCATCATTGGCTCCTTCCATCTTTCCCTGAGAAATAAAAATATCACTGTACATTTTTGGATCATCCGGGATTACAAAACCAAAATTCTTAGATAATTGTAAAACACCAACAAATTCAGTTTTAGCTCTTTTAATAATTTCAACAATATCACCTTCCTGTTTTTTATTCTTTTTTCGGTTATAAACATAAACTCTCACCACATCATTATGTAAGGCATGGTTTAAATTTCTGGCAGGTATATAAATATCATGTTCCATATCATCACAAACCACATAAGCATTTCCTCTGGAAGTAATATCAACAATCCCTTCAAAATAATGTGATTGTTCTTTTATTATAAATTTTCCACGAGAAATTTCTTCTATTCTACCCTGATGTTTTAATTCAGTCAATTTTTTAATGATCTGATTCCTGCCGTTGCTATCTTCAACCTCTAATTTACTGGCTATTTGTTTATAATTCAGAATTTTATTAGAGTTCTGATTAAATATCTGTAAAATATTATTCTCTAAATTTTTAATAGTTTTTGTACTTTTCTTAAAAATTTTTCTTTTTTTTCTAGACATAAAACACTTTTTTAAATCATCAATAAAAGTAAACAATAATATCGAAATACATGTTAAATTAAACCTAAGTAAAAAGTAATTAAAGTTCAATAAAAGTAGGTTTAGACGAAAAAAAAGTGTTAAAATTTAACATTTTTGTAACATATTGGTATTTGTTTCGTCTTTTATAGTATGAAGCTTGTATTTAAAATAATTCTTATCTGCATCACTATTTTTAGTTTGAGTATTTTTATCGCTAAAAAAAGTATCGATCATACTTTTAAACAGGTAGAATGTAACCAGATGGATAAGACGCCTCCATTTAAAATTATCCAAAGAACCGAACAGGTTTAAATTCAGTTATTTTTTTATAAAATGTACCCTTTATTTCATTACTTGTGTAAACTCAAGAGTTAGAAAAAATGAAAGAAATAATTCATCTTATGAACATTTATTATATATTTAATCATTTTATTTTAAAAATTTAAAAAACAAATGATGTTATATATAGTCTGTTAACTTATACTATAAGTTTTTTATAAAATATTTTGATTTCTGATTTATTAAAAACAATGAACAATTTTTTAAATGTTAAAGTATTTAAAATCAATCTTTTATTATTAGTTATTCACAGCTTGTTCATATCGTATTTAACCACTAATTGATTATAAAATTATTGTTTAACCTTTTTATAAACCTGTTTATTATTGTTGATAAAATTACCTTAAAAAATTATAAATTTATTTGCAGGTTATCTTTAGGTTTTAGTATTATAAAAATTATTGAGTATAAAAAATATAGTTGTTATTTTTAAATGAAAAATTAATGAACAATTTGATTATTTATAACCTATTCATTTTAAGTTATTTTTAAAATAGTATTAACAATTCATTAATTTTATGTTTATAAGTATCAAAAATGTAAATTTGTGTCAAATTAAATGATAAAATATGAAAATAGCCATTGGAAATGACCATGCCGGTACCAGTTACAAATTTAAGATCATTAATTTTTTGCAAGAAAAAGGGTTTGAAGTAATCAACTTTGGTACAGATACAAAAGATAGTATGGATTATCCGGATGCTATTCATCCGGTAGCAGAAGCTGTTGAATCAAAAAAAGCAAATCTTGGTATTATCCTTTGCGGAAGTGGTAACGGTGCTGCCATGACTGCAAACCATCATAAAAATAT
>VAPK010072214.1_pt1 | contig 16693 bp, 14 predicted proteins | sample 3395031 | NCBI WGS metagenome assembly VAPK01 (sample SAMN08290443, study PRJNA428436) | hydrothermal vent metagenome | isolation source: Deep-sea hydrothermal vent chimney 1 | place: Pacific Ocean: Juan De Fuca Ridge
CCAAGCGCAAAGCCCATAGCGACAAACAGAACTGCACCCACCATACCGATGGTTGTGTACTGGCGAGCCAGGTAAGCAATAGCGCCTTCCTGAACCGCATTAGCGATTTCCACCATTTTATCGTTACCCATGGGTTTTGATAAAATACTGAAAATTGAAATGACGCCATAAGCGATACCTGCGAGGGCACAGATTATAGCAATGAGTAGACCAGTGGACATGATGCTTTCTCCCATAAAATTATAATTTTTAGCTATTCAAATTCTTGTGCACAGAGACTAAACCCTTTTAGTGATGGGCGGTATCATGTGTTTTTATTGGTCTATCTTTCTACTTAATATCCCTAAAAGTCATACTGATATGTTTTATTTACTGTCTTGACCTATATCAAATTATGATGATTTTTATGAATTTTACAGCAATTATTTTTGAGTTAGCGGATTTCTCTAAGTTACTGTAAAATAAGCTGCTTCACAGAGTTTGAATCACTTTTCCGGGATATTCGCTTGCATACACGTATTAAAATTTGTGGCATTAAGCATCGTGATGATGCACTAAAAGCCGTCGAATGTGGCGCGGATGCGATTGGATTAATTTTTGTTGAGAAAAGCCCAAGGTACGTGAGTTTGACAGAAGCTCGGGTGATCGCTGAATCCATGCCGCCTTTTGTGACTGTAGTCGGCTTATTTATGGATGCTACAGCAGAAACAGTGCAAGAAGCATTAAAAGTCGTGCCCTTGAATTTGTTGCAATTTCACGGTGAAGAAACACCTGAATTTTGTGACCAGTTTGAGATGCCCTATATAAAAGTATTAAGAATGCGTGAGAATGTAAATGTCATTGCATTCGCACAAGAATATCCAAATTCGGCGGGTATCTTATTAGATACTTATCACAAAGGCGTTGCTGGTGGCACAGGACAAAGCTTCGATTGGAGTTTGATTCCTGAAAATATGCCCTTGCCGCTTATTTTAGCTGGTGGACTTAACCCGGAAAATGTTGCATCTGCGGTAGAAACAGTAAAACCTTATGCGGTGGATGTGAGCAGTGGCGTAGAATCAGAACCTGCGGTTAAAGATCACAAGAAAATTGAACAGTTTATTAAAGAGGTACAGTGCGTTGGCTGAATCAAAATATCATCAACCCGATGACAAAGGTCATTTTGGTGTTTATGGCGGACTATTTGTCGCCGAGACATTAATGGAACCGTTAACAGAGTTACGTCTTGCTTATGAAAAATACATGCAAGATAAGGACTTTTTAGCGGAACTTGATTGGGAATTACAGAATTACGTAGGGCGTCCTTCGCCATTATATTTTGCTGAGCGTTGGACAAAACAGCTTGGCGGGGCAAAGATTTATCTCAAACGTGAAGATTTGAATCACACCGGTGCGCATAAAATAAATAATACGGTGGGCCAGGCTTTACTGGCTAAACGTATGGGTAAAACCCGCATTATTGCGGAAACCGGAGCGGGCCAGCATGGTGTGGCAACGGCAACTGTTGCGGCGCGTTTAGGGCTGGAATGTATCGTTTATATGGGGGCTGTTGATATTCAACGTCAGGCTGCGAATGTCTATCGTATGAAGTTATTAGGTGCAACAGTCGTGCCTGTGACAGCAGGTTCTGCAACCCTGAAAGATGCTTTAAATGAAGCCATGCGTGACTGGGTAACCAATATTGATGATACCTTTTATATTATAGGTACCGTCGCAGGGCCTCATCCATATCCCGCGATGGTTCGCGATTTTCAAACGATTATTGGTCGTGAAGCACGCGAACAAATCCAGCAACATGAAGGTCGTTTACCAGATGCTTTGGTTGCGTGTGTGGGTGGCGGTTCAAATGCTATCGGTCTGTTTCACCCCTTTATTGATGATAAAGATGTTGCCATTTATGGTGTTGAAGCAGCCGGCGAGGGTATTGAAACCGGCAAACATGCGGCACCGTTATGTGCAGGCAAACCAGGTGTATTACACGGTAACCGAACCTATTTAGTCGAAGACGAAAATGGCCAGATTATTGAAACACACTCGATTTCAGCAGGTTTGGATTACCCGGGTGTGGGGCCGGAGCATGCCTGGTTAAAAGATATTGGTCGAGCTGAATATGTCGCGATTAATGATGAAGAAGCTTTACAGGCGTTTCATGATTTAACCCGGATTGAGGGCATTATTCCCGCATTAGAGTCGAGCCATGCCCTGGCGTATGCCACTAAGTTAGCGCCAACCATGGATAAGGACAAAATCATTATTGTGAACCTTTCCGGTCGTGGAGATAAAGATATCCATACCGTGGCTGACATTGAGGGGATCAAGGTATGAGTCGAATTCAAGCACGTTTCCAGTTACGAGCTAAAGAAGGTCGTAAACTGTTGATACCTTATTTTACTGCGGGTGATCCAAAACCCGAAAATGCGGTGCCCATGATGCACGCAATGGTTGCAGCGGGAGCGGATTTAATTGAATTAGGCGTGCCTTTTTCAGACCCTATGGCAGAAGGTCCTGTTATCCAAAAAGCCATGGAACGTGCACTAGAGCATAATGTCAGCTTGCGAGATGTGATGGCAATGGTGGCTGAATTCCGTCAAAAAGACAAAGAAACTCCTGTAATATTAATGGGTTACCTTAATCCAGTGGAAATCATGGGTTACGCTGAATTTGCCAAAGCTGCCGCTAAAGCGGGTGTTGATGGTCTATTGACCGTGGATATTCCACCTGAAGAAGCAACAGAATATGTGGCTGCAATGAAAGCAGAAGGAATTGACCGTATTTTCCTTATTTCACCCACAACGACAAATGAAAGAATAAAAGCAATCAGTGATGCCAGTGGCGGCTTTTTGTACTATGTTTCATTAAAGGGCGTAACGGGTGCAGGTCATTTGGATGTAAATGCGGTACAAGAACGCGTTTCCATCATACGAACATTGACAGAATTACCGGTCGGAGTAGGCTTTGGTATTAAAGATGCGGAATCTGCAGCCAGTATTGCCAAAGTCGCAGATGCGGTAGTTGTGGGTAGTGCGATCGTAAAACGTATTGAGGAAAATCTCGATTCGGCCGATAATGCTATTAAAGCGGTAAAAGAATTACTATCTGAAATGCGAGTAGCATTAGATAAATAGAAGAGCTCGATAATTAATATTCCCCCTCCCTCAGGGAGGGGGTTAGGGGGAGGGGATATATAAAATCACCCCACCCTAACCCTCCCCTTGAAGGGGAGGGAATACCTAAATAAATAAGATAGGACTTTTTTAATGAATTGGTTTAGCAAATTATTACCAGAACGTATCCGAATTGATGGCGAATCACGCAAAAGTGTCCCTGAAGGTTTATGGACTAAATGCAGTGCATGTGGAGCTGTATTGTATCGCGCAGAAATGGAACGTAATTTAGATGTTTGTCCAAAATGTGATCAACATGCACGGGTTGGTGCTCGCTGGCGTTTGGATAGATTCCTTGATGAAGAAGGGCGTGTTGAAATTGGTGAAAATCTGAAACCGGTTGATGTGTTAAAGTTTAAGGATTTAAAAAAATATAAAGATCGTATTACCCAGGCTCAAAAAGCGACTGCAGAAAATGATGCTTTAATTGTGATGCAGGGTACAGTAAAGGGTGTCCCTGTTGTTGCCGCTGCTTTTGAATTTAAATTCATGGGTGGTTCGATGGGTTCAGTGGTTGGCGAACGTTTTGTTCGTGCCGTGAATGTTTGTTTAAAAGAAAATATCCCCCTGGTTTGTTATTCAGCCAGTGGTGGTGCACGTATGCAGGAAGCCTTATTTTCGTTAATGCAAATGGCTAAAACCAGCGCTGCACTGGCGCGCATGCGTAAACAGTCTTTGCCTTTTATTTCGATTTTGACTGATCCCACTATGGGTGGTGTATCTGCCAGTTTGGCTATGCTGGGTGATATTAATATTGCAGAACCTAATGCACTGATTGGTTTTGCCGGTCCGCGCGTAATCGAACAAACGGTACGTGAAGTTCTCCCGGATGGCTTCCAGCGTAGTGAGTTTTTATTAGAACACGGCGCAATTGATATGATTGTTGATCGGCGTGATATGCGGGATAAAGTTGCAAGTCTACTATCCATCATGATGCAGCAACCCGCGGCGTAAACCTTAAAAGCTTTTCACCGCAAAGACGCAGAGAACGCCAAGAAAACATAAATTCAATATTGAACTTCTAAGGGAATACAGAGACATTATTAAATTTTCTGTGCTTCCTCTGTGGTAAATATTTTTTATTGACTTTCCTTTGCGTTCTCTGCGTCTTTGCGGTTAACGCTCTTGAATTTTTGAGTTTGAAATAATGCGTTTTTCGTCTCTTCATGAATGGTTAGACTGGCAGGAAGGTTTACATCCTTCAACCATTGAGCTTGGCCTTGAACGTGTTGCAGAAGTTTTTAAACGTCTTCATTCGACCTTACCATCGATTCCTGTGATTACTGTTGCGGGTACTAATGGTAAAGGCTCGAGTGTCGCCATGTTAGAGTCTATTTATCAAAATGCCGGTTATCAAACCGGCGTTTTCACCTCTCCTCATTTATTACGTTACAACGAACGTATTCACCTCAATGGTGAAGAAGTATCGGATGAGCTCATTTGCGAGGCATTTGAGCGAATTGATCAAAAACGCTTACAAAATAATGAAAAGATTTCTCTCACATATTTTGAGTTTGGTGCTTTAGCCGCATTAGATATCTTTTACCGGGCCAAACCGGATGTCATTATTCTGGAAGTTGGTCTTGGTGGACGACTGGATGTGGTAAATATTATTGATGCCGATGTTGCTCTGATTACTTCAATTGGAATTGATCACACTGGCTGGTTAGGTAATGACCGGGAAACTATTGCAGTAGAAAAAGCCGGCATCATGCGAGAGAATCGCCCTGTTATTTTTAGTAGTCCGGATATGCCAAAAAGCATAAAACAGGTGGCAGATGATAAAGGAGCGATATTATATCGTCGAGGTCAGGATTTTGACTGGCATAAAGCGCCGACGACTTCAGGTACACCTCAATCCTGGAACTGGAAGTCCTGTCATTCTACATCAAGTAAAAAACAACGTACGGCATTGCCTATGCCCAATATCCGCGGTCGACATCAAATTGATAATGCCGCCGGGGTGTTAATGGCGATAGAATGTCTGGCCGATAAATTACCGGTAAACCAGCAACAAGTAAAAGCAGGATTATTATCAGTTTCGTTATTGGGCCGATTTCAGTGTTTAACGACAACAGAACCAACCGCAGTTTTGCATATACTTGATGTGGCTCATAATGCAGACAGTATGGCCTGTTTGAGTGAGCTTTTATCCGAGCATGGTTGTGGCGGTAAAACCTTCGCCGTGTTGGGTATGCTTGAAGACAAAGACCATGCAAATGCATTAGCCCGTATGATACCGCAGGTTTCCAGCTGGTTTATTGCAGATTTAGCGGTTGCACGCGGTATGAAAGCAACAGATTTAGCCGATGTGGTCAAAAGTCTGGACACAGATTCTGAGATCAGCTGTTTTACCGATGTGAAAGACGCGATAACGGCAGCAGATTTGGCCGTAGAAAGTAACGATAGAGTTGTTATTTTTGGTTCATTTTTTACAGTGGAAATCGCCATGCAGCTGGGAATATAATACGCATCTGATTATGGTAAGTTACACTTGTTAATCGTTTATTAGTCACTATATTTGGAATTTGGAGGAAATGTGGAAGAAGGTCGCCTGAAACAACGTTTGGTTGGTGCTGTTGTACTGATAGCGTTGGCTGTGATTTTTATTCCCATGTTACTCAGCGGTGGACGCGAGATGGAAATGCCTGTCTTTGGTAGCAATGTTCCTGAACGAAGTGCTGAAATTACCAGTCTTAAACATATTGATATTGAAGAAGTACAGGAAAAGGAATTACATCCTGTTAATCTAAAAAGAATACCGATTGCCCATGGTTTGCCTGAACCGGAAATTGTCGAAGAAAAGAAGTCGACCTCTATTGTTGATACGATAGTTGGACTCACTGAAGAAGAAAAAAAGCCGGTTGTAAAAGGAAATGTATGGGCGGTTCAGGTGGGTAGCTTTAATAAAAGATCAAATGCTTTAGGCTTAAAAGATAAATTGCGCAAGAAAAAAATTCATGCCTTTGTTGAACGTATTATGAAAGACAATAAAGCGGTTTATCGAGTGCGGGTTGGGCCGGAAATAACCCGTAAAAAAGCAGAAGCACTTAAACAAAAACTCAAAAAAGAATTCAAGCTAAGTGGCCTGGTTGTTAAACACCCTTAAACTAAAATAAATTAAGTTAAGTGGAATAGAATTAAATGGTTGTAGCAGATTTTATTGTTTTAGGTGTTATTATCATGTCCGTTATTATTAGTTTAATGCGCGGGTTTGTAAAAGAAGCCTTATCCTTAACGGGCTGGTTAGTGGCTTTGTGGGTCGCGATGACTTTTTCTTCAGGTATGGCTGAATTATTTGGCGCTTCAATTAAAGATCCGACATTACGTTTACTTGCCGCTTTTATTTCATTATTTATTTTATCTTTAATTGTTGGCGCGATGATTAACTTTTTTGCCACGCAATTGGTACAAAAAACCGGTATGACCGGTGTTGATCGTACCATCGGTGCTGTATTTGGATTTTTACGTGGCATATTGTTAGTCACGATAATAGTCATGTTACTTGGCTTGACGACATTACCTAAAGAGTCATGGTGGGATGAATCATTTTTTATGTTTCGATTTGAAGTGATTGCAACATGGTTGAAGGATTTATTGCCGAGTGATATAGCTCGTTATTTTAAATACTAGTCTTAACCGACTTATACATAGGAAATAATTATGTGTGGAATTATCGGGCTTGTTGGCCATACTTCTGTTAATCAGTCTCTTTATGACGGGTTAACTGTATTACAACATCGCGGCCAGGATGCTGCAGGGATTGTGACTTGCGAAGATGATCGTATGTACTTACGTAAAGGTAACGGTTTAGTTAAAGACGTTTTTCATACTCGTCATATGTTAACTCTGAAAGGCAATATTGGTATAGGTCATGTACGCTACCCGACTGCAGGTTGTTTTTCATCCTCTGAAGCACAGCCTTTTTATGTGAACTCGCCTTATGGTATCGCCTTAGCGCATAACGGTAATTTAACCAATGCTGAAGATCTGAAACATGATTTATTCGTTCAGGATCGTCGACATATTAATACCAATTCAGATTCTGAAATTTTATTAAATATTTTTGCCCATGAATTACAGGAAACGGTCAGCTCAAAACTCGATATCACAGCGGATAATATCTTTGATGCCGTTGAAAATGTACATAAACGTTGTAAAGGTGCTTATGCTGCAGTGGCTATGGTGACCGGACGGGGTATTGTTGCTTTTCGTGACCCTTATGGTATTCGCCCGGTTGCCTTTGGTAAAAGGGAAACCGATAAAGGTATCGAACATATTGTGGCATCAGAGTCTGTTGCTATTGAATCGTTAGGGTTTGAGATGGTACGCGATCTTGAACCGGGTGAAGCGATTTTTATTAACCATCAAGGTCAGATTTTTTCCCGCCAATGTGCAGAAAATCCAAAACTATCGCCTTGTATTTTTGAACATGTTTATTTCGCGCGCCCTGATTCTATTATTGATGGTGTTTCAGTTTATAAAGCACGTTTACGTATGGGAGATTACCTGGCTAAGACAATCATGAAAGAATTTCCAAATCATGATATTGATGTTGTACTTCCTATTCCTGATACCAGTCGTACATCAGCACTGGAGCTGTCTTATACGCTGGGTGTGAAATACAGCGAAGGTTTTATTAAGAACCGTTATATTGGCAGAACATTTATTATGCCGGGCCAAAAACAACGCAAGAAATCAGTACGTCAAAAACTCAATGCGATTGAGCTTGAGTTTAAAGGTAAAAATGTTTTACTTGTTGATGATTCCATTGTTCGTGGAACAACATCACAACAAATCATACAAATGGCGCGTGATGCAGGTGCAAACAAAGTGTATTTTGCCTCGGCTGCGCCACCGGTTCGATATCCAAATGTATATGGTATTGATATGCCTGCGGCTCATGAACTTATTGGTCATGGTCGTGATGTTGATGCTATTGCAAAAGAAATTGGTGCCGATAAACTGTTTTTCCAGGAATTAGATGATCTCATTGAAGCAGTGCGTGAAAAGGTACCTAATATCAAAGAGTTTGATACTTCCGTTTTTAATGGTGTATATGTCACGGGTGACATCGATCAAGGTTATCTGCAGCATATTGAATCATTAAGAAATGATGATGCCAGAGAAGGCAATGATGAAGAAAATGATGTGATTGAAATGCACAACAATGCTTAAACAGGTTTAATTGTTGAAATGTCATAAAGTGCTACGTTGACATTTAAATCACCATGACCTATTCTCTTTGTTCCTGATAAATTCATTTTTTATCTGGAAGCGCCGATTTGATATCAGCTTGCGGGCGCAATAAAAATACAGCTAAAGTGAAAGCCTGCTTTAGCTAATAACGCGGGTTTTTTTGTGCTTGAATTAAGCTACTAAAGCGGCGCTGGCGTCGTTATAAACGTTTTGCGAAATGCTCATTTACTTATTGTAAACTCCGCTTTCTCAAAACATTTATGCCTAGCCAGCCCCACTTTAATAGCTTAATAAATTCTTGTTATTGCGAAGAAACAAAATGACTGCGGCAATCTCAAATTTAAAGCACTACAGTAAATTTATACTGTAATTTTAAGAGTTTACTTGGAGTAATCAATGTCAAATTTCGAAGAAGAATGGGCACTTGAAACCCTGGCGGTTAGAGCGGGACAGGTTCGTACTGCTGAAGGAGAACATAGTGAACCTATTTTCCCAACGTCAAGCTTTGTTTTCCCAACTGCTGCAGAAGCTGCAGCGCGTTTTAGTGGTGAAAGCCAGGGAAATATTTATTCTCGTTTTACAAACCCAACCGTTCGTACCTTTGAACAACGTTTAGCAGTATTAGAGGGTGGCGATAGTTGTGTGGCAACAGCATCGGGCATGTCTGCAATTTTAAGTACCTGCATTGCATTATTAAAAGCCGGTGATCATGTTGTTTCATCACGCTCAATTTTTGGTACTACTGTCGTTCTTTTTAATAAATACTTGCAACCTTTTGGTGTTGATACCACTTTTGTGGATTTAACCGATCTTGATGCATGGAAAAATGCCATTAAGCCGGAAACAAAAATATTATTTTTAGAAACACCCTCTAACCCGTTAACAGAAGTTGCAGATTTAAAAGCACTGGCTGAGCTGGCGCATGAAAATGATTGTTTACTGGTTGTGGATAATTGCTTGTGTACACCTATCTTGCAACAACCACTGAAACTGGGTGCTGATATTGTTATTCATTCAGCGACAAAATACATTGATGGTCAGGGCCGGGCAATGGGCGGTGCTGTTGTGGGTAATAAAGAACTAGTGGGTGAAATTGTTTTTGGATTTTTAAGAACAGCGGGTCCAACATTAAGTCCTTTTAATGCCTGGATATTCCTGAAAGGTCTGGAAACCTTGTCGCTACGAATGAAAGCACACAGCGCAAGCGCACTGGAGTTAGCAGAATTTCTTGAACAACATAAAAATGTTAAACAAGTTCATTATTCCGGTTTAGCGTCGCATCCTCAATATGATTTAGCCAGTCAGCAACAGTTTGCAGGAAGTGGTGTTTTATCTTTTGAAGTTAACGGCGGTAAAGATGCGGCATGGAAGTTAATTGATTCCACTCGACTACTGTCGATCACGGCTAATCTTGGCGATGCAAAATCAACGATTACTCATCCTGCAACAACGACACATGGTCGTTTGAGTGATGATGAACGACAACAAGCAGGAATCAGTGATGGTTTAATTCGTATATCGGTTGGTTTGGAATCCATTGACGATATTAAAGCGGATATTGAACGAGGTTTATAAACTGTTATTATTGTAGGTCGGCTCTTTACCTACATGGACGTAGGTAAGGGGCGTTAGCAGGTGCGGTAGCTTCAGGCCGACGCCATCGTGCGAAGTACTTTAGATTAAGTTTATCACTAGCTATTGTCGGCATGAATATCGACCTACAATTTTCTTACAACTTAAAACTCAGGTTCTGAATTAAATTCAATCAACTCATCTGTAACAGGATGCTGAAAAGATAAATAACTCGCATGCAGTAATAACCTGTCCGCTTTTTCGATAGCCTTTTGACTGGCATAAAGCTCATCACCCAGGATCGCATGATTAATTGATTGCATATGAAGCCGAAGTTGATGAGTTCGTCCGGTAAGCGGGCTTAATTCAAGCCGCGTTGTGTTGTTTTTCTTATCATAAGACAAAACAGAATATCGTGTTTGTGAAGGTTTTCCTGATTCAAAATCTACTTTTTGCTTTGGTCGGTTTGGCCAGTCAGTCATTAAGGGTAAATCTACTTCTCCAACATCAGACGTAACCTCACCATCAACGACTGCGATGTATTTTTTATTAACTTTGCGTTGTTGAAATAAAATACTTAAACAACGTTCAATTTCTTTACCCCGAGCGATGACCATTAACCCCGATGTTGACATATCAAGCCGGTGTACGATTAACGTATCTGAATATTCAAGCTGGACTCGTGTTACCAGGCAGTCCTGTTTATCTTCGCCACGACCAGGGACGGATAATAATCCACTGGGTTTATTTACTACGAGTAAATGTTGATCGACAAAAAAAACATCCAGTGATTTATGTGGAGGTGGCTTGTATTTCATTGATGTATTATCAGGCGTATAACTTATAAATCAAAGCAATATTGATAATTACCAGTAAAAAACTAATAGTTTGCCAGGTGCGAATTGGGTTTCGTTTGATTAGAGGAACGAAGTCATTATTAATAAGAGATGAATCGGGTTTATTTAAAGCATAGGTGAATTCGGATAAAATGCTAAACCGATTCTCGGGATTTATGCTGACTGATTTTTCAATCGCTTTATCTACCCAAATCGGTATTTCAGGATTGTAGCGTTTAACAGAAATATAGCTTACCCGTTTAATATTTTTGGCGCTCATTTCTTTGCCGTAAGGCAGGTGCCCCGTCAGCATTTCATAAACAATAACACCTAAAGAGAAAATATCTGAACGATTACTGCCAGGTTCACCTATGTGATATTCCGGAGCGGTATAATTAATTGTGCCGAGAATATTATTTACTTCAATCGGTAAATATATTTCTTCGATACCGGCTATTTTAGCAGAACCAAAGTCAATTATTTTTAATGTCTCATTATCATCTATTAAAATGTTCTCAGGTTTTAAGTCCTGGTGGATCATTTCCAGACGATGAAATGCGCGTAAACCACGTTCAATTTGTTTACTGAATGTACGAACCTGACTAATAGATGGGCGAGGGTTGTCATCAAGCCATTGTCGTAATGAGCAACCTTCAATGTATTCAGTAATATAGTATAAAGCCGTTCGTTTACGCTTGATGTCTAATACTTTCAACACATGCGGGTTATTGATTCTTTTTCCCGCCCATTCTTCATGTAAAAACTGGTTAATATACTCAGGATCATCCTGGTAATTGACTGAAGGTGCCTTCATAACAATATTTTCATTCGTTTCAGTATCTTGTACTAAATAGACTTCGGTACGTTTGTTTGAAAACAAATGCCGTATAACCTTGTAACCATCAAGAATTAAACCGGGTTCCAGTGGCGGAGGGAAGGGCAGTTCAGTGAGCTTTTCATAAAACTCATTTTCATTTTCATTGGGTAAGTTAGTAACTTCTATAATCTGACATGTAAGGTTGTCATCACTATTATTACTCAGCGCTGTATCAACAATATTTTTAGCTGCTGCTTCAAGGTTATTTTTATTATCAAGTGTGATATTTCTTATGAGGTTGTCGGTTAAAAACTCATAGACACCATCAGTCAGCTGAATGAATATATCGCCAGTTTCTACAGCTAGTTTTTTGTAGTCGATATCAACGCGCAGGTCGATACCTAACGCGCGAGACAGGTAGGTTTTATCTTTATTGACCACAAATCGATGATCATTGGTGAGTTGCTCAATATCATTGCCACGTAAACGATAAATACGTGTATCGCCGACATGGAATATATAGGCTGTATTCGATTTAAAAACCAGGGCACTTAAGGTTGTCACCATGCCCTGGTTGCTTTGGTATTTACGTTGCCCCTGGCCATGTAGCCATCGGTTTAGTGCAGAAAGAATTTTTTGACCTGAATTTTTAACAGACCAGGTTTCGGGTGTACTGAAATAATCACTTAAGAAACTTTTAACACAGCCTTCAGAAGCTTGCTTGCCATCATCACTTGCACTCATGCCATCGGCAACAACAACCGCAATTCCCTTTGTCGTTAATAATGGCTCATCAGGAACAACAACCCCGCAAGAATCCTCATTCCGGGATTTAACGCCTGCGATGCTGTAATGACCACTGTTAATTTGTAATGCTGTTGGCATATTCTTTACATGTCGCCCGGGCTATATTCGTTTTCTTTATTCTACCTCGATCATTTGTACAGTACCATCCGGCAACACCTCGGCCATTTGATCTTTTGGGTTCTCAAGGAACAAAGCGATCAGGACAAATACTGTAATGGCAAATCCTGCAATCACCATAAAGAAAATATCTGTCGCAACAAATGAAAGAACGGTTAAAAAGGTAACGGCTCCGACATTACCATAAGCACCTGCCATTCCTGCAATTTGTCCAGTCATGCGACGTTTCACAAGCGGTACGATTGCAAAAACAGCGCCATTGCCTGCATTAACAAATATCGAACTGAATATAACAACAGCAACCGCTTGTGAAATACTCCATTCATTCGTGATTAAGCTTAATAAGTAATAACCAATACCCGTTCCAAACATAAGCACAGTCAGTGAGAACTTACGACCAAACTTATCACTTATCCAGCCACCGGCAGGGCGCATGATTAAATTCAACCCTGCAAACACTGAAGCAACCAGACCTGCCTGAATTGCTGAGAGGTTAAAGGTGTCCATAAAAAACAACGGTAAAATTGAAACAACCGCAAGTTCAGAACCGAATGTCACCATATAAGAAAGGTTTAGCAAAGCAACCTGTTTAAATTTATAACGGTCAATCTCTGGAACCGTTTCTGTGAAAACATGTTTGTTGATTTGATAAATACGAATTGTTTGAAAAGCGTACAAGCTGGCTAAAATGATATAAATCATCATAGTAACCTCTGTACTTAACATACCTAAATTAGTCGGGCTGAGTTTCCAGGTTAAAACAGCTAAAGCCGCAAACAATGGAATGTTCATCACTAAATACAAAAAGAAATCAAAAGGACTGGTAATTTCCAGTGCACCATTTTTCTTTGGCTTGAAATAAGTTGAACCCTTAGGCGTATCCGTTACACTGAAAAAATAAATAGCAGAGTAGACAAGCGCGACAACGCCGGTAGTACCTACCGCATAACGCCAGCCGTCTTCACCACCATACATTAAAGCAAGTGTTGGTAAAATAACCGCTGCACCTGCAGAACCAAAATTACCCCAGCCACCATAAATACCCTGGGCCAGACCAGTTTGCTTGGCGGGGAACCACTCGCCAATCATGCGAATACCAATAACAAAACCCGCACCAACAAAACCCAGCAGGAATCGCATCAGTGCCAGTTGTTCAAAATCTTTTGCCAGGGCGAAACCAAAACAAAGAAAACTCGAAACAAATAACAACATGGAATAAATGCGGCGTGGGCCAAAGGCATCCACCAGCATACCAATAATAATACGGGCAGGAATGGTTAAAGCCACATTCAGGATTAACAAGGTTTTAATCTGTTGATCGTTTAAGCCTAAAGACTCACGCATCATGCCGAGTAAAGGCGCGTGGTTAAACCAAACAAAAAAGCTGATAAAAAAGGCCACCCAACTTAAATGTAAGATGCGCATTTTCCCGCTAAATGAAAACAGGTTCAGTTTACTCGTGTCGATCGACATACCTTGTGGCCTCTATATATAAAGTGATTCAAAATGGTTAAATTATTTGTTGTCTATAGAGCAAAGCGTGTGCCAATGTCTTAAGTGTCTGAAAAATATAGATAATTAGCTAATTTTTACAACTAAAGCCTAAAAGGAGTGCCCAATAAAAGTGCAGTAATGTATTAATAGATTCTAATGGAGCTCATTTTGGTGCAAATGTGTTTTTACCGTATTTTGGCTGGATTATTAGATCTGATAGGATAGGAGAAATAAAAATATATAAATGTATTAACCAGATTCTGTCTAACAAGGTGAATTACAGATTCCGTCTAAATAACTGTTAGGCGAAAAAAAGAAAATGCTCACATACTATGAAGCTAAGCAATTCTATGACTCGTTCGGCAGAAAGCAGGATAAACAATTCTATGAAGAATCTGCAATTAATGATCTGATTGAGAATAGCAAATTTTACAAAGCAAAAAATATAGTAGAGTTTGGTTGTGGAACTGGAAAGTTAGCCTCTCGGCTGTTGAAAAGCACATTGCCTGATAGCTGTCATTATACAGGTGTAGATATTAGTCAAACAATGATCGCTCTTTGCCAAAAGAATATTGAGCAGTACTCAGAGCGTGCAAAATGTTATAGAAATAATGGAGAGCCGAAAATAGATGTCCCAAATCAATCTGCTGATCGATTTGTTTCTACATATGTACTGGACTTACTTACTGAAAAAGATTCATTAACCTTACTAAACGAAGCGTACAGAATATTATTGCCAGGTGGTTACTTGTGTCTTGCCAGCTTAACTCACGGAATATCGCCTATTTCACGAATTGTAGAGATTTTATGGAACGGTCTATATAAATTAAAACCTTCCATCGTAGGTGGGTGTCGTCCAATACATTTAAAAGGATACTTACAAACTGATAAATGGCATATTATTCATGACTCGTTCATTGTATCTTGTGGTATACCATCGGAAGTCTTAATAGCAAAAAAAACTATAAACAATGTAATCACCTAACAAATAGCTCCAGCGGACAATTTACAGCGTCACTTGTTTTGCTGTTGAAAAACGTGCCACTTAATAATTGGGGGCAGAGTAAAAATTATTATTTGATTTTTAAGTATTATTTTGTAAAAGTTTTTTACTCTGACCCCAAAGGTCAAGAACAGTATAGGCTGTGTCAACATAAGTCGATATTTATATAGAATCATTCTAAAACAACAACAACAACAATAATAATAAAATTTTATAGTTTATTAATTCAAATTATATAAATATGAAAACAGGGTCAGAGAGCAATACTTGCTAATATTAGAGAATATTGTTCTCTGACCCCGATTATTCGACCCCGATTATTCCGATTATTTTCTGTTGAACACGATTTCAATAAAATATTATTGGTTTCTGGAGATGGCTCAGTTGCAAATCTACACTAAACATAAGGCGCTCGTTCGGACACAAACTACTCTGCGCTTCGTTTGTGCCGCACAGCTTGGTCGTTAGCGCTAAAAAATAATGACATGTAAGTTATGCCAAACAGACAAGCCATTAAAGAATTCACATATTATTCCTGAATTCATTTATAGACCTTTATACGATGAAAAACATCGATTTCATATTCTTGCAACAATGAAATCCACTAAAAATGCGCATTTACAGAAAGGAATTAGAGAAAAACTATTATGCGATGACTGTGAAGCTAAATTGTCTGTATATGAAAGGTATGTAAGCTTAATATTCTCTGGGGCTATAGCTACAACTACAACCAGAAATGGCAAGCAAGTGATATTGGAAGGACTAGATTATGAGAAATTTAAATTATTTGCATTATCAGTACTATGGAGAGCAGGAATATCTAGCTTACCATTTTTTAAACAAGTTTCTCTCGGGCCTCATGAAGAAAAATTAAGAACCATGATCTTACAAGATAATCCGGGAGAACAAGAAGAATATCCATTTATGCTGGCGCTCGTAACGCATGAGGATGTAGTACAAACTGATCTTATAGTGCAACCGAGTTGGTCAAGATTTGAAGGGCATTATTCTTATCGCTTTGTCTTCGGGGGAATTGCTTGGGTTTATCTAGTAAGCAGCCATAAAACACCTAATATTATATCACAAGCAGCGCTCTCTAAATCCGGTGCTACAACCATGCTCATAAGCGAGGTATCAAATATGCCCTTTATCGTTGACTTAGCTAAGGAGTTAAAGGCAAGTGGAAAATTTTCATAGCAATAGCGCTAACAAATCCATCAAACCTAATTATAATTAATTGGGGTCAGAGTAAAAACTCGTAATACAAAGAACTCCTGGGCAAATAATTTTTACTCTGACCCCAAACATCCGTTTAACTCTTAAACTTGATGCTCTATATAAGGGATTGGAGCATTTTATTTTAAGTCTGTTGCGTCGAAAATGCAGGCAGTCGCCACCAAAGCAGCAATGCACATATCAATAGTATCACCTGTCCCAAAGCAAGGTGGCTGGCTTGCTGGCTGAGTAATGGCACGGCCAGACTGGCAATGAGTGCGTTGGCCATCATTTGCACAAAACCCTGTAATGCTGAAGCTGTGCCCCTGTTTTTTGGAAAACAGTCTAACGCTAGTACCGTCATGGCAGGCATGGCAATACCGATACCACTGGTGTACAAGGCAAGGGGTATCACTGAAGTTGTGATCATGGGTGTTAACCATACCGCTTGAAGCGCATTCAATACTGC
>VAPK010653184.1_pt1 | contig 16689 bp, 10 predicted proteins | sample 3395031 | NCBI WGS metagenome assembly VAPK01 (sample SAMN08290443, study PRJNA428436) | hydrothermal vent metagenome | isolation source: Deep-sea hydrothermal vent chimney 1 | place: Pacific Ocean: Juan De Fuca Ridge
GCCTCCTTGATTGCTTCCACCGCTTTGTCGAGCAGATCGTCATTGACAATGATTTCCAGCTTCACCTTGGGAAGGAAATCAACAACATACTCGGCCCCACGATATAGTTCTGTATGACCTTTTTGACGACCAAAGCCTTTGGCCTCCGTGACCGTAATTCCCTGCAGTCCAACCTCTTGCAGCGCTTCTTTGACCTCATCGAGTTTAAAAGGTTTGATGATCGCTTCAATTTTCTTCATATCGCTTTGTCACCTTTTTCGTCGCACCAAGCCCTTAAGGCGCTATATTAATCTTCTATTAAGCATCTATTGTGCCAAACCAGGGCGATGTAATAAACACATATAATTCAAAGTGTTATGTGATTGTCACAAGCAGGTCAGAAAAAGTCCTGCAAGCCCGTGCCTAATTAATCATCAATATGCCAAAAACTCAAGCACTCATCAGACAAGGGTCTTCGTGACGACAATCCGAACATGTTATCGCCGAAAAACAGCTATACTCATATTCACACCGAGGTCACAAGAAAACAAAAACCTCATCATTGTATTCGTGCGTTAAAGGATTATGATGATCGAGTAACAGAATCAATTCGCTATTTGAGGCAAATCATGAGCCAGAAAATAACATCAGGTGCGATCCAATGAGAATGTTTGCGATCATCGCCTTTGCGTTGAGCTTGGTGCCAACGAACATAATGGCCGAGACTGTTGCAGAGCGCTCGGTGCTGCTCGTGAGGCAAGGGGCGGCGGCTTTGCTGCGCGGCAAATATGAACAAGCCATCAAGGCGTTTGATCGCGCCCTTGAATATGACAAGCTTTCTGATATCCGCAAGGCCAGTATTCATAGCGATCGCGGCGTCGCTCACTGGCGTCTGAAACAAACAGACAAAGCGCTGGCTGATTTTAGCACGGCTATTACCCTAAATCCGCAATATCCCCAAGTTTACAATAATATGGGCAATGTCTATATGGATCTTAATCGGGCCAAGGATGCGCTCGAGGTGTTTTCCAAAGCCATTGATATCGCACCGACCTATGGGGTTGCATATAATAACCGGGGTAGTGCCAATTACGAATTGGGCAATCTTGACGAAGCAGTTCATGATTTCAATTCTGCCGTTAGATATTTAACACTCAACGCTGTCCCTCATAATGGCCGGGGGCGGGCTTATTTATCAAAAGGTAAAAACTACGCGGCGCTACGGGATTTTTCACGAGCAGTTAAGCTCAACAAAACTTACGGCATGGTGTTTTTGTCCAGAGCGCGCACATTTGCAAATTTGAAAAAACACCGTCTTGCCGTTAAAGACTATACCCATGCGATCGCATTGGCACGCATGGAGCCACAGCTCTATTTCGAACGAGCGCAGGCCTATCAAGGATTGAGCGACTACCTTCCGGCAATCTCCGATTACTCCAAAACCATTGATCTAGCCCCCGGACATGCCAAAGCCTACGCATTGCGCGCGTTATGCTTTGGTTTTGTAAAAAAATATGAAAAAGCCTTTAGCGATGCCGACAAGGCCGTTGAGCTAGATCCCACAAATACTCAGTCTTACCTGTCCAGAGGACGCATTGCCAAGCGCAAGGGCGACTACGACAATGCACTTGATGACTTCAAGACCGTATTGGAAATCAGCGCCGAACATCCAGAGGCTCTGAAACTGATTGCACAAATATATGAAATCAGAAAAAACACCGATGAAGCGATTACCTATTATCAACGCTCCCTCAAAGCTGATCGCTTTCTTGGCGGGTCTCGCGAAGGTTTGAAACGACTGACGGGCACTTTGCCCGGCTATGATGGTGAGCTGATTGGCGAACCCGTTTCTGGGTGGTCTTTATCGAAGCTGCCAGACGGCAAATATTATGTTTATCACAAAAAATATCCCTATTTTTACGGCTTTATTGAAACTTATGGGCAAGGCGATCCAAAGCTTCTTGAATGGAGCCCTCTTAAAGGCACCTGGAAGGGCATCGGTTTGTTACGCTATTTCGCTGGCAACAAGGGGGAGGGTGAGAATGCCACTCCGCTTGAATATACCGCGATCGTAAATCTGAAAAAAGCCAGACTTGACGCCATCGAACCCCACAAATGGGGTGACAAAAAAGCTAGCTGGAAATGGGGAAATGGCACCGTCGCCGTCATTGATCCAGATGGCATGACCAGTGAAGTCTTGCTCAAAAAGGCCCGGCCGAAAATAGCTAAACGTCGCACAGGTAAAGCAGGTTATGTATCTTCTCCCTGGGGAGACATCTGGGGACCAAGCAGACGCAAAGCCACTAAATCACGACGTGGTAAAACTGCTAGAAAACGTATAAAACGCCGCAAACAAAAATCAATTCTCAACTGGCTTTTCCAGTAGGAATTTATCCCTTAATTATCCCTGGAGAAAAGATCGCGTGCTGCTTGCTTGACGAACTTGGATCCGTATTTACCCGCACTTCAATTATTTCATTTTCAACATATGCGTCACCGAGCGCAAACATTTTGAGCGCATGGGGGTAAAGTTGATGTTCGGCAGCCAGCACGCGTGCCGCAAGTGTTTGCTCATTATCATCATGTTCAACCGCCACAGCAGCTTGGGCGATGATTGGCCCTGCATCCATGTCAGTCCGCACCAGGTGAACCGTGCAGCCAGTGATTTTTACCCCTGCATCCAGCACGCGTTGATGGGTGTGCAAGCCTTTGAACGAAGGCAATAATGAGGGATGAATATTGAGTTGTCGGTCATGCCATTTATCAACGAACCCGGCGGTCAGCAGACGTAAAAAGCCAGCATTGCATATCAGTTCAACCTGCGCATCTTGGAGCGCTTGGTGCAGATCTGTTTCAAAGGCTGTTCGGCTGTCATAATTACGGTGGTTGATAGCAAGCGTCTTAATCCCCTCACGAGCAGCAATTTCAAGCCCCGCCGCTTTTGGACGGTTTGAAATCACCACACAAATTTCTGCGGGGTAGTCAGGGCTCTTGCAAGCCTCAATCAGCGAAGACATATTACTGCCGCGTCCTGAAATAAGAACGCCGATCCGTTTCTTTTTCATAGAATCAATTCCAGTCCAGAGAGCCAGAATAATTGACGGAGCCATGGGAGCTTTTGCGTATCAGCGCCCCAAGCACGAACGCATTTTCATCTGCCAGTGCAGACAATACTGTATCAACCTTTTGCGCCTCAACGACCAGAACCATGCCAACACCGCAATTAAAGGTACGTAGCATTTCGCTTTCTGATATGCCGCCTGTTGATTGCAACCAGGGGAAAATGGCGCGGGCTCCTTGATCCATATTGTCGCGAGAGACAAGCTCATGCAGATCAATCTGCGCGGCCAGTTCGCTTGGTAATACACGTGGCAGGTTTTCTGTGAGGCCGTCACCTGTGATATGGGCAAGCGCCTTGATCGCTCCTGTTTGGGATATAGCCTCCAGCAGGGATCGTACATAAATTTTAGTTGGTGTGATGAGCGCTTCACCCAATGAGATCTGATTGCTCGAAAAGGGTGAGGGCGCGTTGAAATTAAGCCCCGCATCGGCAACCAGCTTGCGGATCAAGGAATAGCCATTGGAATGGGGACCACTTGAGGGAAGCCCGATAAGCACATCTTTGTGCGTGATATCTTTGCGAGGCAGGACACCGGCTCGCTCCACAGCACCAACCGAAAATCCTGCCAGATCATATTCACCCGTATCATACATGCCGGGCATTTCGGCTGTTTCGCCGCCAATCAAAGCGCAGCCTGCCAACTCACAACCCGTCGCTATGCCTTCAACGACTTTTTCTGCGATTCCGGGCAACAATTTTCCCGTTGCAAAATAATCGAGAAAAAATAGTGGTTCAGCTCCTTGCACAACCAGGTCATTCACACACATGGCGACCAGATCAATGCCAACCGTATTGTGAAGACCCGTCTCAAAGGCCAACTTGACCTTGGTACCAACGCCATCATTGGCAGCGACCAGCAAAGGATCTTTATAGTCAAGGGCTCCAAGGTCAAAAAGACCGCCAAAACCACCAATAGATCCCATCACCCCGGAGCGGTTGGTGCGCTTGATATGGGGTTTGATGGCTTCAACAAAGGCATTGCCAGCGTCGATATCAACGCCGCTATCTGCATAGGTCAGGCCAATCTTGTGGGGCTTGTTTTTATCAGTCATGAATTTGAGCTTACCCGCTATTTGAATTTGTGCGCACAGCAAGCCCTTTATTGAGCGCATCGTCAAGGCCGTTATCCGCAATTTAGCCGTATTTTTCGCGATGTTTACAATATATAGCCTGGCCCTTTATAAGTCAGCTTGATGCCTTGGTCCTTTTAGGTTGATTATAGAACATGACTTTAAAACATCGCCTTGTACGAGCCAACCTGATTGGCCGCAATAATATCGCTACTGCTTTTATGGTGGCGATGGCTTGCCAAATGATCTTCATTGGCCCGGCTGGCGCGCGTGGGGCCTCCGTTTATACCATCGCCAAGGTGAAAATTGATGCGCGCGCAGACAATGCGGTCCTCGCCAAAAAGCGCGCCTTTAAAGAGGGGCCATTACAGGCTCTCAGGCTCATATTTAAGCGTCTGGCACCTTTTCGGGCCTATGATCGCATGGCGACCCTGACGCTGGCTGAGGCCGAGGAAGTTGTGGATGGCTTTGCCGTACGCAGTGAACGCAATTCGTCCACACGCTATCTCGCTTTGCTGGATTATAACTTCTCGCGCAAAAAACTGCAGGCACTACTCGTGAAAAAAGGCGTGCCGTTTTTTGATCAACGGTCGCAAAAGCAGATTTTGATGCCGGTTTTTAGCCAAGCAGATAGCCAATCTGCTGGCAACAAAGATCGCAAGCAATGGTGGCGTGCCTGGCGGACGATTGATTTCAAGCATGCCTTGACCGATACACGCCTCTATCAGGCCAAACAATTTGATCATGAGCTCTGGCAAAAAATCTCCAGCGGTGAGCGGCGCCAATATGATACATTGCGCAAACTATACGCGGCTTCCAAACTGATACTGGTGGACGCCCAGTTCAACAGCGAACGAGATCGGCTGATTTTACGGATATATGGCCAAGACCATGTCGGTCGGATCGACTATTCGCAGGAAATCCCCATTAAAGAAGGTGGCCTTGCGCAAAATTATGAAGCCGTCGCTCAAATAGCATTTGGTATACTTGAGGGACGTTGGCGCGAACCACAGATCACCGGCGATGTAGTGGCCGTTTCAGCTTCGTCAAACGATCTCAATGAAGCTGCCAGTAGCGTGCGTCTGATCCATGAAACCGTGTTCCTGCGTGTCGCATTTCGCGGGTTACGCGATTGGCAGCAAATAAAACAACGCTTGCAGCGCATCCCGGGAGTGCAAAAAATGCAGGTCAACTCCTTGTCACCACGAGGAGCAGATGTGCGTCTAAAGTATCCAGGTGGCATCGACCGATTGCGCTCCCAGCTTGCTGCTTATCGCTTTGCTCTTGATCAGGGCGGCAAGGATGTTGTTTTACGCTCATTGAAGTAATCCCGTCGCGCTCTGATATGGGAGACATTTTGACAAGCGAGCCAGACTAGGTCATAGACTTGACTAAAAAACACCTTGTAGAGCCCAACTTGCTCGTTTTGCGCTGCCTGGGAGTGGCACTTTCTTGTACATCATTCCAAATATTTTGACGGTAATGCGCCTTTTGATGGTGCCATTGATTGTCCTATTGATCATCGAGGATCAAATGACCGGCGCCTTTGCAGTTTTTGTCATCGCCGGTATTACCGATGGTCTTGATGGCTTTCTTGCCAAAAAATTTAATTGGAGTACAGAACTTGGGGCATGGCTCGATCCTGCTGCCGACAAGGCCTTGCTGGTTAGTATCTATGTGACCCTTGGCCTGTATGATGCTCTCCCGGCATGGCTGGTCATTTTGGTTGTCTCTCGCGATTTACTGATTGTAGGTGGGATATTGCTGTCCTGGCTGATGGAACACCCCGTTGCCATGAAGACGCTGACGATCAGCAAGATGAATACGGCGGGGCAGATTTTACTTGCCGCATTGGTGCTTGCAGACCTTGGTTTGCAACTGGGCCTTGGCAATGTTGTGAACTTGCTTATTCTGATTGTGGCGGTATTAACGATTCTCTCGGCAGTTGCGTATTTGCGGGGTTGGTTCAATCATATGGTGCCATATCAATAGCACGCTTGGCGATGGGGCCGGACAACCGCGAGCACCGATATGAGAAAAAAGGGCAGGGCATGAACAGTATTACGGGGCGGCAAGTTCTATTTTGGGGGGCTGCATTTGTCCTATTTGTTTTAACTGTCGCTATTTTAAGCGAAGTTTTGCTGCCTTTCGTGCTCGGCATGATACTCGCCTATTTCCTTAATCCCCTTGCTAATCTACTTGAAAAATACGGGCTCTCACGGCTGTGGGCGACGATTTGCATTGCCGTGGTGTTCAGTATTTTAGGCTGTGTGTTCGTTTTTCTGATCGGTCCCCATCTGTTTGCCCAAATTAGCGAACTACTATCCAAGATGCCTACCTATTTTACGCAGTTGCGAGAGATAATTGTGACGGGCAGCGAGGCATGGTTTGGCAAACTGTTTCCCGGTTCGCAGCTTGGTGCCGAAGAGGCTATGCAAAATATCGCTCGCGATTCGGGTAAACATCTGACCGGGGTGTTGAAGTCGGTATGGACCAGCGGCAAGGCCTTGCTAAGCTTTTTATCCTTGATTCTCATCACTCCCGTTGTGACCTTCTTCTTGCTGAAAGATTGGGATCAACTCGTTTCTAAAGTAGATGGCTGGCTGCCGCGCGACCATGCCCCAATCATTCGATTGCTGACCAAGCGCATCAACCGCTCGATTTCGGGGTTTTTGCGCGGTCAGGTGACCATTTCCATCATTGTCGGCATTTTCTATTCCATCGCTCTGACCATGCTCGGCCTTAAATATGGATTGCTTATAGGCCTGACGGCGGGGTTGCTCAATATTGTGCCCTTCCTTGGATCGCTTGCCGGCTTTTTAATCTCAGGCACTATGGCCGTGGTGCAATATTGGCCCGAATGGCAACCTATTTTGTGGGTATTAGGCGTGTTTGCATTTGGCCAATTGGTTGACACCAATTTTCTCACTCCCAAAATCATAGGCGACAAAGTCAAACTGCATCCCGTATGGCTGATATTCGCTTTGATCGTTTCTGGGTATTTGTTTGGCCTTGTGGGCATGCTTATTGCCATTCCGCTCGCCGCCGCCATTGGCGTGCTTGTTCGATTTGCTCTGGAGCGCTATCTTGATAGCGAGCTATATATAGGCTCCAGAGAATTAAAGAACACGGATAAAAAAGGCTAGTTTTGATGTGATGAAAAACCCTAGGCAATTGGCGCTTGATCTCGCGCATCGTCCAGCTTTTGGAGCAGAGGATTTCTTTTTGTCGCAAAGCAATGAACTTGCGATCAAACTTATCGATGACTGGCCACATTGGGCGCAATATGCCCAGCTGTTGATTGGCCCAGAGGCTAGCGGCAAAACTCACCTCGTCAATGTCTGGATTTTACGTAGTCAAGCCCATGTGATCGAGGCCCGTGATCTCCATAAAACCGATTTGGAACAATTGCCGGTTGATGGATGCGTCTGTGTTGAAAACCTGCATGATGGTTTGACAAGTGAAGATGTGCTGTTCCATCTCCTTAACAAAGTCAACGAGAGTGGCGGGCAGTTGCTGCTTACCTCTCGAACAGGTATTGGGGATCTGACACTAAAGCTCAATGACCTTCGCTCCAGATTGCTAGCCTTGCCCAGTATATCCATCAAAGCCCCTGATGAAAATTTGCTAAAAGCGGTGATGATCAAACAGTTTGCCGACCGTCAAATCGAGATTGAACCCCAACTTGTGGAATATTTGTTCAAACGCATGGAACGCTCACTGCAAGCTGTGACAAAAATCGTCGATGATCTGGATCGTGGGTCCCTGGGCACGGGGCGGGCCATAACAAAGGTTTTGGCCCGTGAAATCCTGCTCGACAAGTCCAGCTGATCACACGCAACCGCCTGCAATAAGTAGCCCTCACATCCCCGCTAGCGCCACTTGGAACGAAGATCGGTTGATAATACAACTATATCGTGTATTTTATTAGATACCTACAGGCCATCAAGAGCGTTTACTCGCTGGAGTTATTGTATAAATGTCGAATATGGAGGGGAGTGACGCCATCCACGCGCCCATTGATATAAACAGCCCAGAGCGATTTTTTAATCGTGAGTTGTCTTGGCTGCACTTCAACAAGCGCGTGCTGGAAGAGGCCGATAACCCTGCTCATCCCTTGCTTGAGCGGCTACGTTTTTTATCTATCTCTGCCTCAAATCTGGATGAATTTTATATGGTGCGGGTTGCAGGCCTGCGTGGCCAGGTTGACGCCGGCATTGAAACCAAAAGTCAGGACGGTTTGACACCCAGCGAACAATTGCAGCAGATCAGCACGCTTGTTGCCGAGCTAAATGCTGACCAGACACGCATATGGGCAAAACTTCGCATCGAACTTGCCGCGCAGAACTTTCATATAATTGGTGAAAAAGATCTCAAGAAAGCCGACAAAACCTGGCTCGAAAAGCATTTCCTTGAACATATATTTCCGGTATTAACGCCAATCGCCGTTGATCCGGCGCTACCTTTTCCCTTCATCCCCAATACTGGCATTACGCTGGGTCTTGATTTGCTGGATATTGATGACAGCGAGCAAGTAATGGTTGCCTTGCTACCCATACCAAGCCAATTGTCACGCTTTATTCGTTTGCAGGAAATAGATAGCACAGACGGGGCTGCTTCAAATCGCATCCGGTTTATACGGCTCGAGACGGTTGTTTCGCTATTTATTCATGAACTATTCCCTCGTTATCGCGTGCGAGCACGCGGCGCCTTTCGCGTTCTGCGGGATAGTGATGTGGAATTGGCCGAAAAGGCGGAAGACCTCGTGCGTTCTTACGAAAGCGCTCTTAAAAAGCGCCGTCGCGGCGAGGCTATTCGCCTGGAAATCGAAAAAAGTACTCCCAAGCATTTGCGTGGCTTTGTGGTCAAGGAATTACAGGTCAGTGAAAAAGAAACCAATGTGCAAGACGGCATGGTGGGGCTTTCAGACATTTCGCAACTGATCGTCAAGGATCGACCAGAACTATTGTTTGCTCCCTATAGCTCACGCTATCCCGAGCGCATTCGTGAGCATGGCGGTAATATCTTTGCCGCCATCTCTCAAAAAGAGCTGGTTGTTCATCACCCCTATGAGAGTTTTGACGTGGTTCTGCATTTCTTGCGGCAAGCAGCTCTTGACCCAGATGTGGTGTCAATTAAATGGACATTGTATCGCACCAGTAGGGATTCTGCGATCATTCAGGCTTTGAAAGAGGCGGCAGAAGCTGGAAAATCCGTCACGACCATCATTGAACTAAAGGCCCGTTTTGATGAAGAAGCCAATATCCGCTGGGCACGCGATCTTGAAAGCGTCGGTGTGCACGTGCTTTACGGTTTCACGGAACTTAAAACACACGCCAAACTAAGCCAGATTGTGCGCCGCGAACATGGATCTTTGAAAAGCTATATCCATATTGGCACCGGCAATTATCATCCCATAACAGCAAGGGTCTATACTGATCTGTCCTATTTCACGGATGATCCTGTTATTGCGCGCGATGTGACGCGTATATTCAACTATGTGACAAGCTATGCAAGGCCTGAAAAGCTTGAAGTCATGTCGATTTCACCCCACGGCATCCGCGATCGCATTCTTGATCACATAAGAGAAGAAATTTACCATGCAAAGGCGGGACGCCCCGCTCAGATCTGGTTAAAAATGAATTCTCTTGTCGATGATCAGGTGATAGATGCTTTGTATGAAGCCAGCAATGCTGGTGTGATCATTGAGCTCATCATTCGGGGTATTTGCTGTCTACGCCCTGGCATTCAGGACTTGTCAGAAAATATTCATGTCAAATCGATTGTCGGGCGCTTTTTGGAGCATTCACGTATCTATTGCTTTGGAGCGGGGCATGGATTGCCATCGGATAAATCTGTCATTTACATCAGTTCGGCTGATATCATGCAGCGCAACCTCGATCGACGCGTTGAGACAATGGTGCCAATCAGAGGGGCGCGGGTTCATCAGCAGGTACAAGATCAGATCATGCAGGCCAATCTGGCAGACAATGAACAAAGCTGGCACATTTTGCCCGATGGAGTTTCAAAGAGATACGTTCTACAAGAGGGAGACAAGGGCTTTAATGCTCATAAATATTTTATGAATAATCCAAGTCTGTCCGGGCGCGGGAAATCTCTGGAAGAGCGTTTTCCACCGGCAATCAAGAAAGCCAAACAGTCATAAGGAAGCTTGCCTAAATGGGGAAGAAAAACGGACATAAGAAAAAGTCCGCCAAAAAGAAACCGATAGCCATAATTGATATAGGTTCAAATTCCGTGCGGCTTGTTGTCTTTGATGGTGCAAGGCGCAGCCCGGATACGTTGTTTAACGAAAAAATTTCATGTGGTTTGGGGCGCGAAATTGCCTCGACTGGTCGTCTTGCCGACAGCGCCGTTGAACGCGCTTTGGAGGCACTGACCCGTTTTCGCGCCATTGCTGATCGCATTGGAGCCAAAAAAATCCATGTGATTGCCACTGCTGCGGCTCGTGAAGCCGATAATGGCCCCGATTTTATTACCTGGGCTGAAGGCATTTGCGGCACCAAGATTAAGGTGTTGTCTGGACGTGGTGAAGCTGAAATGGCTGCCAACGGCGTCATTGCCGGCATGCACGACGCCGAAGGGCTGGCGGGTGATATGGGGGGGGGCAGTCTGGAGCTGATCGATATTGCAAACGCGCAATTAGTCGGTGGCAAAACGCTACCTCTGGGAAGCCTGCGCTTGATGGATATTACCAAGGGAGACATGCAAAAAGCGGGTGACTTTATTGATGAGCAATTAGAGACCGTTGAGTGGCTGCATAAGGGAAAAGGGCGGGCTTTTTACGCTGTTGGCGGTACATGGCGGGCCATGGCACGGCTTTATATGAGGCAATATGACTATCCGCTACATGTCATGCACAATTTTGCCATTGACGCCGATGAAGCTCATCGCTTTGCCGACTTTGTCATTTATAAAATACTTAAATCACCCGAAACGCTGCTTGGTTTTGATGAACTATCAAAAGTGCGGCAAGGCACGCTTCCTTACGGTGCTTTGCTTATGGAGCGGGTTATCCGTAAAATAGAACCCTCGACGGTTATCACATCTGCATTTGGCGTGCGAGAAGGCCTGTTATACAGCCTGCTTAGTGAAAAAGAGCGAAACAGGGACCCTCTTATTGCTTCGTGCGAAGATCTGGCGAAAATGCGTGCCCGCAGTCCAAAACATGGACGTGAACTTTGCGAATGGACCGATCGTTTGTTTGTCGACGAGGAGTTGTTGGAAAGTGATGAGGAGCGCCGATTGCGCCATGCTGCGTGTCTTCTTTCTGATATTGGCTGGCGTGCCCATCCTGACTATCGCTCAACGCAAACGCTCAATTTTGTCGCCTATGCTTCTTTTTCCGGGGTCGACCATCCCGGGCGGGCATTTTTGGCCTTGACGCAATTTTTTCGTCACGCTGGCATCAAGGAAGAACCAGATGCAAAAATCATCGATCTTGTTGATGAGCGTTCAGTACGCCGTGCGCGCATCATCGGCGCGGCCATTCGCGTGGCAGCCATGGTCTCGGCTGCCTTGCCCGGCCTCAACGAGCAAACGCCCGTTGAACTTGATGATGAAGAGCGCCTTGTTTTGACGCTTTCCATGGAAAATGCCGTGCTTGAGGGCGAACGATTGCAAAAGCGCCTTGGTGTTTTAGCCAAGTTACTAAACCGCAAGGCGGTGGTGCGTGTTGATCACGAATTACTTTAACAGCCCTAGCTGGCATCACCTGGATCAGTGATATCAGTGATTGCAATGGCAGATATAATACCATTGCGCAGACCAAGAGAGATCTTGCCATGCTTGAGGGCAATGGCATCGCTGCCAAACAAGTCGCGGCGCCAGCCTTTGAGAGCGGATACATCGGCATTATCGTCTAACGCAATTTTTTCAAGATCGCGCGCATTGGCAATGATTTTCGATGCAACATTATGTTTGACGGCTGTTGTCTTCAACAATACCCGCAGCAATTCAACGATTGCCTGCTGCTCGCTGGAAAGGCGTGGCGCGCGTTTAATTTCTGGCAATTGATCGCGGTCAATCGCTAGGCCGCGTTGAACGCCCTTCAGCAATTCGGCACCATATGAAGATCGAACAATGCCCTTTGTCACTGAACGCAGATTGCCTAATTCATCTTCATTGACCGGTGCCCGATTGGCAACTTCGTAAATCACATCGTCCTTGACGACACGATTGCGTGGCAAATTTCTCGATTGAGCGGTTGCTTCTCGCCATTTTGCCAGTTCGATCAAAACCCCAAGGCGATTATGCTTGATATTGCGTAGTTTAAGGCGTTTCCAGGCATCATCTGGATGCTGTCGGTAGAGGTCTGGACTAACGAGGGCGCTCATTTCTTCTGTTAGCCAGGTTGAGCGGTTGGCTGTCGATATTTTATCCAATAAAATCGGATAGGCCTTGGCCAAATGGGTGACATCCGCCAGAGCATAAATCAATTGATGCTCTTGTAATGGGCGCCGCCGCCAGTCGCTATAGCGTGATGTCTTGTCTATGGGAATATTGAGGGTCTTTTGAATAAGATCGGCATAGCCTACCTGTTCGCCAAACCCGCAGACCATGGCCGCGATTTGTGTATCGAATACCGGTTTTGGCAGGGAATCCGATAAATAATGGACGATCTCTATGTCCTGACGCGCAGCATGAAAGACCTTCGTAACGCGCTCGTCTCGCATTAATTCAAAGAATGGTTCAAGTTCCAGCCCCGAAGCAAGCGGATCAACGATCACTTCGGTTTCGCCTCCCGCCATTTGAATGAGACACAGCTCCGGCCAGAACGTACTTTCGCGCATGAACTCGGTATCGACACATACAAAGTCAGCTTTGGCGAGCTCGGTGCAAACTTTTGCCAGCTCGTCAGTTTTGGTGATAATTTTCATGGAACATGTATAGCCCAGCTCTATTTGGTTGTCTTGTTATACCTGCACGCAAAGGCAATTCTTTGTTGGACGATGACTGCTATGGAAATATCTCGGTTCGGAGGTGATTTCGATGGCAATTTTTTGTCTGATCGACTTTTTCTTGAAACATTCATTTTTGAACAGCAGGGTAATTTTTATTGTTGGTGGATTTTAATCCGCACTCACATTAAGTCCAGCGCTTTGCCAAAAGTGCTGCTAGAATTGGCCTACAGGGAAATTGCCTAAATAATTTGCCACAGCTTATCCACACGATCCCAACATGATTTTAAGCATTCATCAACATATGGGGGGTGTTATAACTGCAACATACTAGCACTTGTAAAATTTGAAGGAATCGCGCATGGTTATCTCAACGAACAAACGGTGTTTTCGCACAATGGCAACATCAAATATTCTGTCAATTATATCGGTGTTATACGATAAAAAAAACGGGCACTCGCCCATTAATAATGGTTCTGTTCCGGGGGGCAGATCCCTAATGCCGAGATATGTAAAATCAGTACCTATCGCTAAATTATTGAGTTGCCCCAGTAAATTGCTGAGGGAAGTTCATTTGCACTCTTGCTGATTAGCAAAGGCCCACTGATCGCGTAGTAATCAAGTAGTCGCCCGTTTTTCTTGGGCGCAACTTTCAAGAATATATTGGGGGATAGTATTTCCCTCAAATTTTAACACCGATCCATCCGCTTGGATCGCGGGAACATCTTTAGATAGGTCCTGGTGTTTTGTTGTCGCGTTTTATTGTTTTTGCTTTGCCTGGGATCTCCATCATTTGGGGAACACGAGAATGCGCATTGAACGCCGGTTTACAACTGCTAACCAATCTGCCTACGCCGATATCAAATTTCGCAAGGCCTTGAGCGAAATCAAAAACCCCGATGGTTCCACCGATTTTCATATGGACAATATTGATGTCCCCGAACAGTGGTCGCAAGTTGCTGCCGATATTCTAGCGCAAAAATATTTCCGCAAGGCTGGCGTCGCCATGCACCTCAAAAAGGTCGAAGAAAACAGCGTGCCGTCCTGGTTGTGGCGCAGCGTTCCCGACGAAGACGCTCTGGCTCAATTGCCAGAAGACGAACGCTATGGGGCAGAAACAGACGCTCGACAAATTTTCAACCGTCTTGCCGGCACGTGGACCTATTGGGGCTGGAAAGGTGGCTATTACAGCTCCGAATCTGATGCCCGCGCCTTTTACGACGAAATGCGTTATATGCTGGCCAAACAAATGTGCGCTCCAAATTCCCCACAATGGTTTAACACTGGATTGCACTGGGCCTATGGCATTGATGGACCAGGGCAGGGTCATTTTTACATAGATCCACAGACACGCGAATTGGTGCGCTCAAAGTCTTCCTATGAGCATCCCCAGCCTCATGCCTGTTTCATTCAGTCCGTCAATGATGATCTGGTCAATGAGAATGGCATTATGGATCTATGGGTGCGCGAAGCACGCTTGTTCAAATATGGTTCGGGTACGGGATCCAATTTCTCGCACATTCGCGGCAAAGACGAGCCCTTGTCTGGTGGCGGTAAATCTTCGGGCCTTATGAGCTTCTTGAAAATTGGCGACCGGGCCGCTGGCGCCATCAAATCGGGCGGCACCACAAGACGCGCTGCCAAAATGGTTGTGATTGATATTGATCATCCTGATATCGAGGAATATATCAACTGGAAGGTCAAGGAAGAGCAAAAAGTTGCCGCATTGGTGACGGGATCAAAAGTTTGTTCCGAGCATCTCTCTCGCATCATGAAGGCCTGTGTGAATTGCGAAGCAGACGGAGACGATTGCTTTGACGCCAAGCGCAACCCGGCCCTCAAACGTGAAATCAGAGCCGCTCGCAAGGCCCTTGTCTCGGACAATTATATCCAACGTGTCGTTCAGTTTGCCAAGCAGGGCTATAAGGACATCGAATTTGCCACCTATGACACAGATTGGGACTCAGAAGCCTATCTGACCGTCTCTGGCCAGAACTCCAATAACTCAATCCGCGTCACAGATGATTTCTTGAAAGCCGTTAATAAAGGCGATGAATGGTCCCTCAAAGCACGCAAAGATGGCAAGATCACCAAAACGCTGGACGCCAAAGAGCTTTGGGAGCAGGTCGGTCATGCGGCCTGGTCTTGTGCAGACCCTGGCATTCAGTTTCATACCACCATCAATGATTGGCATACTTGTCGCCAGTCAGGGGATATCACGGCATCCAACCCTTGTTCGGAATATATGTTTCTTGATGACACGGCGTGTAACCTTGCTTCACTGAACCTGATGGCGTTCGCAGATGAGAAGCACAAGCTCGACCTTGATAATTTTGAGCATGCCGTTCGCTTGTGGACCATGGTGCTCGAGATCTCCGTTGCAATGGCACAGTTCCCCTCGCAAAAAATTGCCGAACTGTCTTATCGTTATCGCACCCTTGGGCTGGGCTTTGCCAATATTGGTGGCTTGTTGATGTCCATGGGCCTTGCTTATGACAGCGAAGAGGGCCGGGCGTTGGCTGGCGCGATCAGTGCTTTGATGACCGGTGCGTCTTACGCGACTTCAGCGCAGATGGCGCAAGAGCAGGGTGCCTTTGAAGGCTTTGAGAGTAACAAAGAGGATATGATGCGGGTTATTCGCAATCATCGCCGCGCCGCATATGGGGAACATGATACCTATGAGCAGCTAAGCACCTCTCCTGTACCACTCAACCACGGCTCTTGCCCTGACAAGGATCTTGTGGATCGGGCCTGTCGCGCCTGGGACAAGGCGCTTGAACTTGGTCAACAACATGGCTATCGCAACGCGCAATCAAGTGTGATCGCGCCAACCGGTACCATTGGACTGGTCATGGATTGCGACACGACTGGCATTGAACCAGATTTTGCCATCGTCAAGTTCAAGAAACTCGCTGGAGGTGGTTATTTCAAGATCATCAACAGGACAATCCCTATTGCCCTTGAGACCCTTGGCTATACACCAGAAGAAATCACCAATATCAAGACCTATGCAGTTGGTCATGGTACACTCAAAAACGCACCGCATATCAATCATGAGGACCTGAAAAGCAAAGGCTTTACCGATGATGTGATCAAGAGCATCGAAGAGAGCCTCGAGACCGCTTTTGATATTAAATTCGTGTTTAACAAATGGTCTTTGGGTGAAGCATTTTGCCGCGACAAGCTTAAACTCACTGATGAGCAGCTGGACGATGCGGAACTCAATCTTCTAACGGCGATTGGCTTTACTTCCAAACAGATTGAAGCTGCCAATGAATATTGTGTTGGCGCCATGACGCTTGAAGGCGCTCCAAAACTCAAAGACGAGCATTTGCCAGTCTTTGATTGTGCCAACCCTTGCGGCACGAAGGGCAAACGCTATTTGTCGGCGCAGAGCCATATTCATATGATGGCAGCCGCTCAGCCCTTTATCTCAGGCGCTATTTCCAAAACCATCAATATGCCGAATACCGCCAGTATCGAGGAATGCAAGGAAGCTTATATGCTGTCTTGGCGTCTGGCTCTAAAAGCCAATGCGCTATATCGCGATGGCTCGAAATTGTCGCAACCGCTCAATTCTCAATTGCTGTCTGATGAC